>Ga0233430_1000772_pt1 | contig 52998 bp, 53 predicted proteins | sample SI_118_April2016_2_FD_179883 | JGI IMG/M metagenome (GOLD analysis project Ga0233430, IMG submission 179883) | Seawater microbial communities from Saanich Inlet, British Columbia, Canada - SI_118_April2016_150_MG | ecosystem: Environmental > Aquatic > Marine > Inlet | place: Canada: British... | reverse complement strand
CATCCCTCTTAAACTCTTCTGCGTAACGTATTCCTTTGGGCATCATAAACTCCTTGTTTTGGTATTCCATTTTTACCTTACAAGGTGTCTATAAATCTAGGGGCGTATCAAGGATTATGTTCAATTCCTAGAAAGTAAATCCCACCATGAGAATTGGCAAAAGATGCAATGGATTTAGCAATTTTTTGGGGAGTGGTTTTTTCTCTTTTATATTCAACATGCCACCCCTCTGCAAGCTCTTTAAGAATTTCCAAGTCGCCCTCTTGGACCTCATTAAAGCTTTTATTAAAAGGATTGAAAACCTCTAACATTATTACTACCTCTATTTGATGCTTTTCCGATAAATTCTTTAGAATCTAAAAACTTGTACATGGGGCACCCATAAAGTAAAGGGGTCAAGTCCACTATTGTAAAGGGGTCAAGTCCACTATTGACCATAAGTCTTCCCAATCGCATAATCGGGTGTGGAATAAAATTCCCTCAAGTGAATATATCATGCGGAATCTGTAGGTAGGTAAAGATTTGAGGGAAAGATGAACCCCCTCATTCCCTCACCACGGGAGTGGAGAGAGTAGCCCCAAGGGGAATCGACCCCTTTGTTTTAACCGTCCCGGGCATGATCCTTCGAGAGCCTCAGGATGACAAGAAAAAGGCAACCCCCTCAATCCCCCTTGTCAGGGGGAGGTCTAATAAGCAAACCCCTGATGGTAAATCACCCCAGCCCTCTTTGAGAAAGAGGGGGCAAGCCCTTGTTTCTCCGCCGAGATAACTCTCTGCTCGCCAGACACAGCTATTGCCAGTTGCCCCCACGGCGAGTGGTTGAATACGTGAAAACAAAATGTTACGATACATTCCATACTATTTATAATGAGGTATTCTGCACCTGCGGTCGGCCATGGATAAAATTTCGTTCAATCTGTCTTTATTCAGTTATCTCATGGCCTCTTTGGCGTATTTCGTTTACCTAGCCTACAGGAGGCCTCTGGTTTCGACTCTTGCCGGGTGGACGGTGGCGTTTGGTCTGGTTTGCCAAACGGTCACAATAGGAATTCGTTCCAGCCAGACGGGTCATGGCCCATACACCACTTCTTTTGAGGTGGCATTGTTTCTATCCTGGTTGATGGTTGTGGTTTATTTTTTGACGGAGTGGAAATATAAAATCAAGGATCTGGGGGCTTTTGTCATTCCTCTGGTTTTTATTGTTTTATTGTATTCCGTCTTTCTTTCTAAAGAGACGGCTTTGCTTCCCGAATCGTCGGAGGTACGGTTTTGGTTGACCATGCACCAGACCCTTTCGATCATGGGGTACGCGGCATTTTCAATCGCATTTGCCGCCGGAATCATGTATTTGATTCAGGAGCATCAGGTTAAATCTAAAAAACTTGGCATCATGTATTTCAGGATGCCTTCTCTTGAGGTTCTGGACGATTTGAACTTCAAGGTGATCATGGTAGGGTTTCCGTTGTTTACCCTGGGGTTTATGACTGGGTCCATTCAGAATACAGAAATGAACCAGCCATTTTTTTCCTGGGATCTTATGCGGACTCTGCCGCTCGTGGTGACCTGGTTGATTTATTGCCTCGTTTTTTTTGGCAGAATGACTGTGGGATTGCGAGGTAAGAAAGCCGCTCAAGGAGCAATTCTTGGGTTCATAACAGTTATCGGGACTTATTTTTTACACATATTATGATGTCAACCGAATCTAATCTTGTTCTCGTGGGAGTCAACCATAAGGCCACGCCTGTGGAAATCCGGGAAAAGCTTGCCTTCAATCAGGTAAAGCTGGAAGCCTCTCTGGAACACCTCGTCAGCTGTCCGGAAATTGTCGAAAACATCATTCTCTCGACCTGCAACCGGGTTGAAATTTATGCCCGTGTTGAAAACTCTGAGCAGGGTATTCAACTGCTGAAAGATTTCATCAGCGACTATCATGGAATCGCACGAGGCGGACTGGATCAGTATTTTTACAGCTATCGGGATAACCAGGCCATAGAGCATCTTTTCAGAGTTTCCGCGAGTTTGGACTCGATGATCCTGGGGGAAGCGCAGATTCTGGGACAGGTGAAGGATGCCTACAGCACTGCCCGGGCTTTAAGTTCAACCGGCCTGGTTTTGAATCAGTTGTTTGAAAAGGCCTTCAATGTTGCAAAAAAAGTAAGGGAAGAGACCGGAATTTCTGAGCGGGGAGTTTCTATCAGCTCCGCCGCAGTTGAACTGGCAAAAAAAATCTTTGAGGATCTGGAAAATCATTCGGTAATGCTGGTGGGAACCGGGGAAATGGCAGAGCTTGCCGCAAAACATCTCATATCCTATGGCGTTAAAACGGTGTACGTGGCAAGCAGAACTTATGAACGGGCCATTTCTCTTGCCCAGACCTTGAATGGGTGCGCACTGGATTTTGATGCTTTCAAAGAGGAATTGTATCGGGCAGACATTGTCATCACTTCGACTGCCGCACCAACATTTATCATTCATAAGGAAATGATAGAGCAGGCAATACACAAAAGAAAAAACAAACCAATATTCCTTATCGACATTGCTGTTCCCAGGGATATAGCCCCGGAAGTGAACGACCTGGAGAACGTTTATCTGTATGACATTGATGATCTGCAAAATGTGGTCAACGCAAACATGGAGGAACGGCAGAAAGAAGCCGAAAACGCCATGGAGATTATCAAAGAGGAAGTCACAAAATTTAACAACTGGTTCTCCACCCTGGACGCAGTTCCCACCATTGTTGAAATGCGTAACCGTGCTGAGGAGATGCGAAAAAATGAAGCGGAGAAAACACTCAAAAACCTCGCGCATCTTTCCAACGAGGACCAGAAGGCCATCCATCAATTGACCCAATCATTGGTCAACAAGCTTTTGCACAAGCCCACCATCAATCTTAAAAAGAAAACCCAATCCAAGGATGGCCATGTCTATTTAAAGGCTATTCGTCACTTATTCCATTTGGACGATTGAATGGAATCCAGAAAAATTAAAATCGGAAGCAGGGGGAGTCCCCTGGCATTGTGGCAGGCTAACTGGATTAAGGACCAGCTGGAGTCGCAGAATCCAGATATTCCTGTGGAAATTGTCATCATAAAAACTTCTGGAGATAAGATTCAGGATGTCCCGTTGGCTAAAATTGGCGGGAAGGGTTTGTTCGTTAAGGAAATAGAAGAGGCCCTGTTGAGAAAAGATGTCGATTTTGCTGTGCACAGCATGAAGGATATGCCCATAAAATTTCCCTTTGCTTTATGTATTGCATGCGTGACAAAGAGGGAGAATCCTTTTGACGCGTTGATTTCAAAAGACAACATTAAGCTGGATGATCTTCCGAAAGGCGCAAAGGTCGGGACAGGCAGTTTGCGCAGAATTTCACAATTGCTTCATTATCGTCCGGACCTGAACCTGGTTCCCCTTCGCGGCAATCTGGAAACGCGAATCAAGAAACTGGAGACAGAAGGGCTGGACGCGATCATTCTTGCCGCGGCAGGTCTCATTCGTTTAGGTTGGGGCGACAAAATTTCTGAAATCATAAGTCCTGAAATTTTATTGCCCGCCATGGGGCAGGGTGCAGTGGGAATAGAAACCCGCAAACACGATGTTGACAACCAGATTCTTCTGGCAGATATGGATGATGAAAACACACACCTTGCTCTGGACGCGGAAAGGGCCATTGTCACTCAGCTTGAAGGCGGTTGCAATGTTCCCATTGGTGCATTTGCGACCATCGAAGGTGATGAAATGACAGTAAGGGGACTGGTTGCAAGCCTTGACGGAAAGACCGTATACAAAAAAGAATTGAAGGGGGACAAGCTCAATGCTGTTACTCTGGGTAACGAAATGGGTAGCATGCTGTTGGATATGGGCGGTGACAAGATTATGCAAGAGATTCATTCCACTTGAAACGAGTTGTCTTGACCAGGAGAGAATGATATGGATAAGATTAGAATCTATATGCATGAAGAGATACTGGTGACCCCATCAGAAACGTCTGCTAAAGAAGCCGCTCACATGATGAAGGAAAATGCAGTCAGCTCCTTATTAGTCATGGAAAATAATGACTATGTTGGAATTGTGACCCATCGCGATATGTCTGAGAAACTCGTTGCAGAAGGATTAGACCCGAATGGAGTCACGGCGGCCTCAATAATGGAAAGTCCCCTGATTACCCTGGAAGCGTCTCTGCCCATGAATGAAGCTCTTCTAGCCATGAAGAAAAATCAGATTCGTCATATCGTAGCGACTGTGGACGGCAAGGTAGCAGGAATCTTATCAATTACTGACTTCGCCCATTACCACAGTTTAACCCTTGCTGATCCGGTTTCTGAGTTTTGGAGCAATAGCGAAGCTTTGCTGGATGAAAAGATGTCCGCTTATGCTTTAGAGAAACTGCTACGCGGTATGGCTGAGAAACTGGGTGATGAATCCAAAACAACAAAAGCTATAAGGGACAAAGAGGCAAGATCAGTAATCATAGAATGTGCAACAGGAGAGGGGTTAAATGACTTTGCTGACATCCTGAATCTTTTTTCAGGAGAGGGTGAATAGCGAACCTTTTCAAATTTAATAGGCTCCCTTGACCGCAAAAATACGATGCAAAACAAACCGCTCATGACTGCGGATATTGAATCCCTCATCGCCACCGCCCTGGAAGAAGACCTCCAAAGCGGTGATATCACTACCCGAAACATTATCTCTCCGGGACGGCTCTGCGAGGCAGAGCTGGTTGCTAAGGAGGCTTTAATCTTATCCGGAATGGAAATTTTTAAGGCCTTATTCCTGAAACTCGACTCGAAAACCAAATTTATCTCCGAGCCTTTTCAGGATGGCGATTCGGTCACAAAAGGCTCGACTGTCATCAAATTTCAGTGCGACAATGTTAAGGCCCTTGAGGGAGAGCGCTCAGGATTGAATATTCTTCAATGGTTGAGTGGCATCGCAACATTGACCCGCAAGTTTGTTGATCAAGCGCACCCGGTTGCGGTTTTAGATACCCGGAAAACCACCCCCGGACTAAGAGTTTTTGAAAAGTATGCGGTGAGTTGTGGCGGAGGTACTAATCATCGTTTTGGGTTGTATGATGCGGTGATGATTAAGGACAATCATATTGAATCTGCCGGGAGCATTTTCCGGGCAGTTGAAAAAGTGCGTGAGGCATTGGGAAATCAAAATAAAATTGAAGTCGAAACCAAAAACCTCGATGAAGTTAAAGAGGCACTGGAAAATCATGCGGATATCATTATGCTGGATAATATGACCATTGATATGATCCGTGAATCCGTCAAACTAATAAATGGCCAGGCAAAAGTTGAGATCAGCGGTGGTGTTACTTTGGAAGCGCTGGATGAGATATCTGGAACCGGGGCAGACTTTGTTTCTGTGGGAGCATTAACTCATTCGGCTCCGTCTGTTGATATCAGTATGAATATCGTTGCACCCCACGCCGGAAAGTGAATCATGCCCTGTAAAGATACAACATCACAGATAACGGTCATCTTGGATGAAAAGGATTGCCTTGTCAGTTTTGATTTTTCAAAACTAACCTGTCACAAACCTATTGGAGGAGGTACAGGTTTTATGGAGTTCTGCCAAGGTAAACCCGTTGACCAGATAACTCAACTGGAGTTCAATGATTTAGTGATCGATTTAGGGTTGACGGATACGGAAGAACAATTTTTATTGTATATGGAATGGGACGCTTTGGGAGCCGCTCTCAGCCAGTATCAAGGCGGTCAACAGGAAGTGGATCGGGACAGATATCAAATCGCTACAATTGCCTATGAGTCCAATCAGGTGGAAATCAAGCAAATGGTTGCTTCACCGGAAGAAATGCCGAAACTGATACCCTGCAGAAAACGGGTTCAGGAAAAAACTCCTTAGTCCTTAGGATACAGCCTCACCAAGCGAACATAACCCTGGGAGAAATCCTGGTCATAATGTTGCAAGCTACCGGTTCCATAGGAAAAATAAAATGCCGCCTGCTGGTCAAAGGGAAGACACCATGAACCATTGCCTCCACCTGTGGCGAAAAGCGGAGCCAGGTGTATTTCCTGTTTTGAACGACCCATGATAGTGCATTCCGGCATGAAGAGTTTTTCGATTTCTTCTTTTTCAGGGAAACGCCAGTCATGATAGCCGAGGTAGTCTTTTTTATTCATTTCATCGACAAATTGCAGGGCTTCCTGAAAATTCAACCAGTCCTGAGCAACGGGCCAGGAGTCTTCTTTTGCCCAGACTAAACCGGAGTCATTATCTAACAGGGTGCCATCCCCTTTGTCTTCAAACCTACTGGTTGTATTCATCTGCAACAACTCCAAAAATTCATTGATTCTGTGAGTACTGGTAAAAGACGAATCTTAGCGCAGGACTATTATTCTGTGAAGCCCTAATTTTACAGAAAATGGACGCCTGATGAAAATGTTACTAGAAATCATGGTTTTAATCTGATACAAACCAACGGTCGACAGTTTCCTGGCAACAGGCGGTTGAATATTTCATATAACTGAATTTGTGATCTGATGAGCAATAAATTAAAACAATTCGTTTTCTGGGCCTTTTTGTTAATTTTGTTCCCGGCACCGGCCATTGTTTTTGGACAACCCTCCTGCGGAGACAAAATCCCTGCCTTAGGGATTTTTGAACAAATTGCCCAATATTCAATTTGGGTTGCTTTGTTACTTGGGATAACAGGAATTTTACTGGATCACAAGATTTGGAAACGGGTTTTGCTTTTTCTTGCAGTCTTACCTCTGGTCGGCTGGGGTTATGTTAATTTCATGATCGATTATACCCGCCTTAAAACTGATATTTTCAATCATAATGCCATGGCCGAAGCCACACTGGCGAACATTGCCGAAGCCCAGGACAGATATAAATCAGAACAGGGAACCTATATTGGTGATTTGAGAAAACTCTATTCTCATATAGGTGGGGCAGGGGGCATGAACGAGTGCGTCAAGATATTAAATGTGCAGGCCGGAATGGATCACTGGCGTTCGGAGGCAGGGCATGTGTCGAGTCCGGACACCGTTATCTGGGACAGCCGTGCCGGAACATCCTTGAAAAAGGGTTGATGAAAAAAATCAGTCCTTCCACCGGACCACCATCCCGTTTAGTGAAACCATTCCCGTCACAGCATTATTTTCGATAACCATGGCGTAGGAAACATCGAAGTTGCTCAGGAACCGTGCCGCGTAGGGAATGGGCATGTCAGATTTAACCGACAACACCGGTTTGGACATGATTTCATAAACATGAGTTTCATGAAGTTTTCTGCGTTGTCCAATCACTTTTCTGGCGATATCTTTCAAGGTCATAATGCCGTAAACGTCATTTGCATCCCGGGGTTCCACCAGGATCGCGTTAATTTTGCTATCCCGCATCATATTCAGGACATCAGAGACTTTCATGATTCCATCCACTTTGGTGAAATTGGACATCATGACGTCACGAACTGTTTGAATATCAGCCATTCCCATCTCCTCAATGAGGTTATTTAAAAATAACGATCTTTTGCATCTTTTTCCATCGTAGGCATCTGGCTTTCCAGACCAATGGCCCTGTCCACATCGAGACTGAATGCGATTCCATTACCGTGTTCACTTAGATGCCCCGCTTTATAAATCGCTTCCATAATATTATTGGCAATAAAGTCTTCAACTAGAAACAAGAGCATATCTTTTTGGGCCTCCATGGTCAGCCCCAGAAAAGATTTTTGTTTGTGAATTCCTTCTCCGCGGGCATTAAGAATGGTGACGCCAGTTGCGCCAGCTGATTTTGCTGTTTCAATGACTTCGTCCTGGTAATTTTCATTCACCATTGCCAATATAATTTTAAAACGCATGAGCTTCTAATTCCTCAAGAAGGTTATTCAATCTCTTTACGTTTTGCCAGTTTTTCGGTGATCATAGCATATGCCATTACAGTGATCATAGGGAAAAGGGATGCGAATGCGATCAACCCAAAGCCGTCTATCAAGGGGGAACGCCCAGGGACGCTTGAAGCCAGCCCGATTCCCAATGCCGCAATTAATGGAACGGTTACGGTTGAGGTCGTCACGCCTCCCGAATCATAAGCAAGTGGAATGATCTGCTTAGGTGCAAAGCAAGTCTGAATAATTAAAAAGACGTACCCTGCAACAATGTAATAGTGCAGTGGACTGCCCATCACTATACGATAAACTCCCAGAGTCACACCAGCGGCTACCCCCAGCGCAACAGAGATTCGCAGACCCCATGCGGAAATGGCACCTGTGGTGATCTCCTTGGCCTTATAGGCCACAGCTATCAGTGCAGGTTCTGCAAGGGTGGTGGAAAAACCAATTAGAAAAGCAAAGACATAAGTCCATAAGTAAACTCCAGGTGCAATATGTTTGGCGTTTTGGAGAGCCTCCAGTTTGACAGAATCGTTGTCGGCAAGAAAGGTCAAGTCGGTCAACTGCTGGGCCATCTGTGTGCCGATTGGAAAAACACATTGCTCCAGTCCAACAATGAAAATACCGAGTCCCAGGACGACCAGACCAAGACCGACCAACTTTTGCTTCAGGTGAGGAATGGCCTTACGGATTGCAACTAGCTGGAAGAAACCCAACACAAGTATTATGGGAACGATATCGAGTGTTGTTCCACTGAGCGCATTTCCTAATATCGCAAAGATTTCAGAGTTCATAATCCGCCTGCTCCATAAACTAAAATCCCATAACCGAGAACAAATATGATTGGATTGAGGCTTGCCAGAGCTATCAAGCCAAAGCCATCTAACATTGGGTTCCTGCCACGTATAGAGGTGGCCAGTCCTACACCCAAGGCAGTGACCAAAGGAACGGTGATGGTTGAAGTGGTGATCCCACCTGAATCATAAGCGATTCCTATAATCTCTTGAGGTGCGAAAAATGTTGTGATAGTGATGAGGGAGTAACCAACTACGATAAACCAGATCAGCGGCCACCCCTTCAATATGCGGACCACCCCAATGGCGATAGCTAACCCCACTGAAAAGGCAACAGTAAAACGAAGTCCCAATACAAAATTGGCGACCGAGTCTTTATTGTTTTCTATAGCACCTGCTCCAGCCGCGAGACCACCAGCCTTGGACGCTATTACTGTTAAAGCCGGCTCGGCAATTGTGGTCGAAAAACCCAGGGCGAACCCGAAAAAAATTATCCACCATGGGTTTCCCTTTATGGCAAATTCGTTAGCCATTTTTTCGCCGATGGGGAAGAGAGCACTTTCCAGTCCTAAGATGAAAATGAAAAGCCCCATGACGACAAGCAGAACTCCAAAGAGAGTCTGGTTCAATTGGAGAAAAGGTTTTTGGATAATGGCTAACTGAAAAAATGTGATAACGGCGATAATAGGAACTACATCCATAAAAGCCGAAAAGATTTTTGAAAATAGAAACTTGATGGTTTTCACGGGGCCTGCCAATTGAATGGAAACCGTAAGCAAATATTCCCTTTATGTTGATGATGAGGGAATAAGGGTTCCGTAATTGAATCCATAGGTTTGATTTCACGTGTGATCTTCCTGCGGAAGTATAACAAAAAAATGTAAAAAATCGGTTATTATAGCTCTAACAAACAACTATTAAACATTATATGAGCAGGGATGATATGGACTCAGAGGAAACAAATCAGGATGAGTTAGATCAAGATGCGGCCAGCAAAGAGATGCTTCTGAAAATATTTTATAATAGCAAGGGTAGTATTGATGAGATCAATGCGGCTATTGATGCCAAGCTGTTTGGGACTCGTGTCCGCAGTATTACGCTATTTGAGAAATTCGTGCGAGCCCGCTTAACTCTTAACCCAAAAGTTCTCAGGCTGGTAGAACTGGATATAACAGCATTTGAAACTATTTATTTGGGCCAATATCCGGGTTTGGAAAACGTCGAGGATTTGGATTTGCGAAAAAATCAGTTGGGCGATGAGGGATTGGAAGCTCTTTTGACATCAGACAAGCTAGGTAGTTTGCGGAAGCTGGATCTGAGAAATAATCAAATCACCCGAAAGGGTATGGAACTTTTAGCGAGGACGGAAAAGTTGGAACAGTTGGAATGGTTGGACCTCCGGTCAAATAAAATCGGGAAGGCCTGGGAAACAAAATTAAAATCAACCGGAAAATTCCCCAACTTGTCTTCGATGAAAACAGTTTGAGCGATTGAACCACGGTCACGTTTGTTCACGTCACCTTATAGAGCCATGTGGTTTTTATTTTCCTTGATTTTTTGAACAATTTTGTCAGCGATCTCGTTCGCCTTCACCTCATAAGACCCTTTTTCCAGAATATCGCGAAATTTATTTACCAGGTCCTGGCGTATTTCACTCGCAACACTTTTGACTTCGCTGGTCGAAGCCTGGGTCTTTGAGGTTTTAGAAAGCGTTACCTTGTCGACATTTTTAGTGGAAGATGATTTTCCCACGACTGCCTTGGTTTTACCCTTGGCAGAACCGTTGGCGGTACTTTGTCGACCTATTTTTATGGTTGATTCAAGTTTGTTCATAATAAAAATTTATTATTGCAGTAGCGATAATACTCCTTCAGGAATAAGGTTTGCTTGTCCTACCATTGCTGTTGAAGACTGAACCAGCAGTTGTTGCTTGGTCAAATCTACCAATTCTTCGGCCACATCCGTGTCTTGAATCGCTGAATAGGCCGCAGTCAAATTTTGAATTGAAACATTCAACGTGCTCAGAGCCCTGGAAAATCGGTTCTGGGTTGCCCCAACCGAGGCTCGATAGCCACTGATCGTATTCAGCGCGGCTTCAACTATTGCCAAACTATCCGCCGCACCCTCAAATGTTTCTGTCGATACAGCATCAAGACCAAGAGTTACCGAGTCTGCTGATTTTAAATTTATCACGTTGTTCAAATCTATTTGACTGGATGCGTTTGAATCCAGGCCAACATTTATTACCACATGATCATTGGTGGCAAGGCTTGCGTCCAGACTGCCATCTAAAAGTTTTTGGCCATTAAATTCTGTTGCATTGGCCAGTCGGTCAAACTCTTCTATCAGAGTATTCACTTCGAGTTGCAGTGTACCCCGCTCAGTTGTTCCAATGGCTCCACCTGCTATTGTTGCAAGTTCTCGCAGACGTATCAAAATTCCTGCTTGCTCACCCAAGCCACTTTCCGTGACATTGACGAGACCGATTCCATCATTAAGGTTTTTTGATGCTTGCCTTAGAGTCCGCGTATCTGAACGAAGCAACTCCGATGTAGCTTTTTCCGCCGCATTGCCCGTGCCTCCGACCAACCGATTGCCAGACGCAATTCTAGTGATGGCCTCTCCAAGGTTTTGGCGGTTGACTTCCAGCCTGTTTTGAGCAAAAGCGGAGCTTAAGTTATTGAAGATTCGTAGTGGCATTCCATTTCCTCCATGAATTGGAATTTATAGGGATTTGAGGGTTTCCGAGCATCGAGTCCTCCAAGACTCAACATAATTCTAAACCCTCTATTTACGCAGCCTCCAGACTGCCTTAATTTTGTTACGGCTCAAATGGCAAATTCTTGAGTTTTTTAATGCTTTTCTTTTGATATTACGCTTAAAAGACGGTTTGAGGAGGGCCAGATATATTTTCAGGCTTCTTTTCTGATGATTTGATGAAAAAAGCGTCCTGTGATATCTATGGGTTTCGATCAGGACTCATTTTTAACCTTTTAAATCAGGAAACTTATGATGCGAAAAGTTCTGCAGGTAGAAGGAATGACTTGCCAACATTGTGTTCAAACCGTAAATGAAACGGTAGCTAAGATGGCAGGTGTCCAAAAAGTGGATGTCAATCTCGAACAGAAGGAAGTAACCATTGAGTTTGATGAATCACAAACTAAATTGGAGGAGGTATCCGCCCAGATCGTTGAAGCAGGGTTTGAAGTCTGCTAGCCGCAGGGGCGACTGGGCAAGAACTTCATTGAGCCGAGATAACTCTTTGCTCGCCAAAAAGCAATGGCACATTGGCCCCACGCCCAGCCCCTTAGCAGGGGATGCAACTGGGCAAGGACTTCATTGAGCCGAGACAACTCTTTGCTCGCCAGCAAACGTTATTGCACGCTGGCTCCACGCCCAGTGGTGGTTAGGAACGCATTTTACCAATCTTGATTTGCAGTATTTTTTCTTGCCCGTCTCTTAAGATTTTGACGGGAACCCTTTTTCCAATAACTGTATCGGCAACCAGCTTTTGGAAATACTTCAAGCCGGAAACGGTTTTACCATCGAACTGGATGATAATATCTCCCCGAAGCATTCCACCCATCTGGGCGGGGGTTTTATTTTCAATACTGTTAACCAGTACTCCCTCTGGGCTAACTAAGCTGAAGTTATATGCCAGTTCCGGGGTCAAGTCCTGAATTCCGATTCCCAGCCATCCTCTATCAACCGAACCCTTGTGGATCAGCTGATCTACCACTTTAAGAGCCATTTCCACAGGAATGGCAAAACTCACTCCAGAGCCGATAGCCGCCACAGCCGTATTGATTCCGACAATTTGCCCGTCCAGGTTGATCAAAGGGCCGCCGCTATTTCCAGGATTGATGGAAGCATCGGTTTGGATAAAATTTTCAAAGTGGGTGATACCCAGGTCGGTACGTCCTGTACCACTGACCACGCCTACCGTAACCGTCCCATCAAGTCCATAAGGGTTGCCAATAGCCATTACCCATTCGCCGACACTTAAGTCTGTGGCCTGTCCAAATTCCGGTTCCCGTAGCCTTCGCAGGGTGGAAATTTTAAGGGCCGCAAGGTCGGTATAGGTGTCATAGCCGAGGACTTTGGCAAAATATTCTTTTCCGTCCGATAATTTGACCAGAACTCTATCGAGGTTTTCAATAACATGGTAATTGGTCAGAATATAGCCATTGGAATCCAGAACGATGCCCGATCCAACATTTTCAATGGCATACTTTCTGCTCCTCAGGTTTTGCACAAACCAGTTCCTGACTGTTGAATACCAGGGCTCTGAACCGTGATTGTGGGGGTCATACCAGGACGATTTTTCTACCAATTCCTTAACTTTATTTATACTGACTACAGAGGGCTTGATTTTTTTTGCATTGCGTACAAAGGCTTTTTGCAAATCCAGTACATCTTTATACTCCTGACTGTTTTCCAGGCTACCCTGCACTGCCTTTTCTTGAAAGGAGGGGAAGCCAGTCCAGAAACCTTTTGTATTGAGAAGCACGAAGGTAAGAATCAAGCAACCCCATGCAAAATTTCGGAAATGATTTTTTGATTCAAACATGTTTGAAACCCGTATAAATGGTAGCGATACCAAAGGTCAATTCCTTGAAATCAACCGAATCGAAACCGTTTTCTTTCAGGATGGCAGAGAATGCCTCTCCTTTGGGAAAACCCTCCACAGAGTCGGGTAGATAGGAATAGGCGTTTTTATGCCCGGAAATCCAGCGTCCCATGACAGGTAAAATTTTCCCAAAATACAGGCGATAAAGCCATTGCAAAAATCCGTTCTGAGGAAAAGAAAATTCAAGAATCACGATTTTACCTCGTGGTTTCAAAATCCGATGAATTTCACGAATCCCATGATTCAGATTAGAGAAGTTTCTGACCCCAAAAGCAGAAATCGCGCCATCAAAAATATTACTTTTAAGCGGCAGGTTTTCTGCCATTCCCGGAAATAATTGAATGGACGATTGCATGTTTCTAGCTGAAACCTTATTTTTCCCCAACTGGAGCATACGGGTGCTGAAATCAATACCCACAATACGAGACGCATCCCGCATGGCCAGCCCCAAGGCAATATCAGCGGTTCCCGTTGCGACATCAAGAAAAACGCGGTTTGCTACAGGTTCCAGTTCATCGACAGCTATTTTTCGCCAATACTTGTCACACCCTGCGCTCAACAGTCCGTTGAGAAAATCGTAGCGGGGCGCGACAGCGTTGAACATCTCTTGAATTCGGTTCGCCCGGTCTGCCGGAACCACGTGTTTTACCTGAGAAGGCACCATGTAGCCAAAATATTGATTTTTATACAGGTTAGGTAGGTAAAGTTTAGCATCAGTTCCTATCGGGCACAAGATGAGAATAGGGGGACTAGCTACTTGTACGGCAATTTTCTCTGAAACGGGGGGCTGAAAAAGAATTTTGAAACTTTTTTTCAGAGCTACCATCATAGTAGGGAAGAAGGGTATCCATAGACTTGTAACTTGGGAAAATAAAACTCATGAATTCCCCCTACAGCCAGCTTTTAATTAATAAAAGGCGGGTAAAACGCCGGATAAAGAAAAAAGCGACAACTGAAAGCCGTTGCTACCATTGCAGTGGTGCGTTCAGAGGATCTCATGATTTTGAGACATGCCTGATGTGCGGCCGGGAAAAGGACCACGTTTGCTCAAATTGTATGTATGCCCCGGAAATCCAGGAGCAGGAAAAAGCAAAAGCAAAGGTAAATGCTTAAATTTCTGGTTTACTCCTGAAAAAACCCGCATCAGGAAGAGCGCTAATAAAAATCCCCTTATAGATTCATCCGGCCCATGAATACGGGCTGGGTTTGCCCACCCACACGAATTTTTTGGATTTCGCTTCCCTGTTGTGTGACTTGCACATAAATGGAAGACGGGCGCTTCATCTCATAACCCTGCTCAATTTTAATATCCCCGAGTTTTTCCTTTTCGATTACATCATATTTCGCGAGATAGGCTCCAACGGCTCCGGATACGCTTCCCGTGGCCGGGTCTTCAGGAATACCCATTGAAGGAGCAAAGGCACGTGAGTGCAGGGTAAAACTCGAGTGCACCACCTGAGTCGTGAACGCATAAACCATATCGATGCCCAGTGGCTCCAACACTTCATCTAAAACCTGGGCATTAATGGCTACCTCCTTTATATTATCTAATGAAATGACCGGCACCAAAAGGGCGGGGAAGCCTGTAGAAACCACCTGAATCGGAAACCTGTCGTCCAGGCACTTCAGGCCAAGTCCCAAAGCCTGGGAAATTTTCTCTGACCTTTCCAGTTCCTGAAGAAATTTTGCCGGAGGATGTTGCATGAAACCCTTGTCTTCTTCCGCCCACACAGGAATGATCCCCGCTTTAAAATTCAAACGAAGCGGATTTTTATCCTTTGTAACCAGTCCATTTTCCCGGAGAACATATGCGGTGCCGAGGGTAGGGTGGCCGGCAAAGGGAATTTCACAGGTAGGGGTGAATATGCGTACATCGAAATCCGCTTCCTCACTGGTGGAGGGGTAAACGAAGGTGGTCTCGGATAAATTCATTTCCCGGGCGACCTTTTGCAAATCCTCTTCCTTAAAGTCCTGCGCCTGGGGGAAAACGGCTAAAGGGTTTCCTCCAAAAAGGTGTTTGGTAAAAACATCTACTTGATAAAAAGAAATTTCCATTCGCCGCAGAGACTCTCCGTTTTATGAAAGGTTTTTATTGATCCAGGATTTCAAAACATAAAGCGCCCAGGGTCTTGACCATGATATTTTACGCGCAAGAAAATCGTTCCAAACCCCGCTCACAGCCTTTTGCGATATGAGGCCCTCAAGTTGCTCGGTTTTGGATAATAACACAGGCTCTATTTCCGGGCGCAGGGCTCCACGCATCCACAGCTCAAAGGGGAAGGTGAAACCCATCTTCTTCCGGCGTTGAATAGATTCCGGAAGCAACGACTTCATGCAACTCAGCAGAAGAGATTTGGCAGAACCGTTCTTTTCTTTTCCCGGTATGCGAAACATCATTTCGACCAGACGATGGTCCATGAATGGGACCCGGACTTCCACAGGGTGCGCCATACTCATCATGTCGGCATCGCGAAGAAGCATATTTTGCAGATAATGAAAGGTTTCCAGATAAGAAATCTGATTAAACGAATCATCGCATCTTTCAGCCAGGCGTTCAGTGCGCTGATAGTCCCTTGCAATTTCTGCTCGTGCCTGTTCTTTGTCGGCAAATAAATTTAATACCTGATCCTGGCAGAATAGGGCGCGAATGAGAAAATATTCATGCGCTCCGCTCCATTTCCCATCTACCCAGTGCTCCAGTTTTATGCCCTGATTTACAGATAGCAGACCCTTGCACAAAGCAAGTCCCCATTTCGCGAATGTCTTTGGAATGGTTTTCAGCCATGTCTTTCGCAGTTTGGGGATCAACTGGAAAGAGGGGTAGCCGCCAAACAACTCATCCGCTCCCAAACCACTCAACACCACTTTCAGTCCAACCTCCTTTGCCGAGCGCGATATCAGGTAAGTATTGACGCCATCCATCGTGGGTTGATCCATCGCCGACAGGGCGGCGGGAAGAGACTGCAAAAGCTGTTCTTCACTCAAACGCAATAAATGATGATGGGTTTGGAATCGGTCAGCGATTTCCTGGGCATATTCAGACTCATCAAATTGTTTTTCTGCAAAACCAATAGTCAGAGTGGTGATCGGGTCTTGAGACGATTCAGCCAGATTGCCCACCACGACACTGGAGTCAATACCGCCGCTTAAAAAAGCTCCCAGAGGCACATCGCTGACACGGCGGCAACGAATGGAATCTTCAATACTGGTTTTGATCTGTTCCTGGATCGCCTCGCTGGTAACAGGTGATGGTTTACCATCCAAAGGATGCCAATACTCTTTTTCCTCCCAATTGCAATTTTTATCAATCCACAAATAATGTCCCGGTCGCAACTCGCGAACCGACTCGATAACAGGGTCAATGAAATGCCCAAAGGACAGGTACTGATAAAGTCCGGTAGGGTTGATGCTCTTATCAATAAATCCGGAGGCGAGCAGGGAACGCAATTCGGAAGCAAAGGCAAACTGCTTGCCCTGAATATTGTAATAAAGTGGTTTGATTCCCAAGCGATCGCGGGCAATGAATAAGGCTTCTTTTTTATGATCCCAAATAGCAAATGAGAACATGCCCACAAGTTTGTCCAGGCATTGCACACCCCAGTGCTCGTAGGCCCTCAATAAAACCTCGGTATCGGATTCGGAGTGGAATTCACCACCCAGCTCAGTCCTCAGTTCTTTATAGTTATAAATTTCGCTGTTGGTGGATATCCAGGCCGATTTGTCATCGGTGGACATCGGCTGGTGTCCGCCCCGTGTGAGATCAATGATGGAGAATCTCTGGTGGCCTAAATGGAGCGTGATACCATTTTCTGTTTGGATCAGTTCTTCACCCCGATCATCTGGTCCCCGGTGACGCAAAGCGTCCAGCATATTGCGCAGGACTTTACCCGGGTTTTCGGGTTGTGCCGTGGGGTCAAAATTGATGAGTCCAGCAATACCGCACATAGAGGGTTATTTGAGGATGGAGTTTTAATGGACCCCTCTTTTTAAAGAGGGGCTGGGGTGATTTACCTTTATTTGGTTAAACCCCCTCATCCTAGCCTTCCCCCTCCAGGGGAGAAGGGACTATTTTTAATACCTCTCCCTTGAAGGGAGAGGCAAGGCGTAGCCGCGGTGAGGGTGGTTTAATAGTGTTTTTACCTTATCGTTACGAAATGTACTATCCGGTTTCAAGTTTAAATAGTCAGGCATTTTAACTTCTATCAAGTGTAAAAAACACTCTTTTTCAGATACTATACCAAATATGGATTTTTCACTCGAAAAAACATTGCTCAAGCCCATTGCCGCTTTAGCGATTGTTTTAATCTTCATTTGGTTTGTTACAAAATTCCTTGGCTGGGTTGAGCGGAAATTTAACAAATCCTCTTATTTCCCGTATTCAAAAAAAGAACAATTTTTTAGCGATGCGGAGAGAAAGTTTTATGACGCACTGATCGAAGCTGTCGGTCCGGAATTCATGGTGTTTTCCAAATGCGGAGCGGTGGATTTGTTGGATGTCGATTTCCAAAAACATTTCGCGGCGTTTAAAAGAATTAACTCCATGCAAGTGGATTTTGTGGTGGTCCGTAAGGGAGATGGCAGTTTAGCTTGTGCCATTGAGTTAGGCGGTGAGTTGCATGAGCGGTTCGATAAAGAAAGTTTGTTTTTGGATGAAGCTTTTTCAACAGCGGGGCTGCCCTTAATCCGGTTTGAAACTCAGGAGGTGTACTCGGTTTCTGAGATCCAAAAGGCGTTGGTACTGAGTATTTGAATTGTTTCGCCGGTTTCGAGGATGGATACTCAGGTTCCCATAACATATATTATGTTAACTTGGAAATACAGGTTGTATGAGGTGGGATTTAAAGGGGTTCCCTGCCTTATAAGTTGAAAAACGAGATCCTTCGCTTCGCTCAAGGATGACAGCGGACGAAGGGGCTTATCGGGATGACAACTTAGAGCTTCAAAATGTCATTCTGAATGCTAATGAAGAATCTCGGGGTTATGATGAGTCCAGCGTCACGCTGGGCGGAGGGAGTCTTTGACTGCTTGAGCGATATGGTTGGCGGACAAGCCATATTTTTCGAACAGCTCAGGGCCGGTTCCTGTTTCGGCGAACTGGTCTCTCACCGCAATGCGCTTGAAGGATTTGGAAATTTGCGCATCCAGAAGAACCTCACCGACAGCATCGCCTAGACCACCGATATAGTTATGGTCCTCGGCGGTGATTACGGCTTTATGGCTGGTCGCCATTTCTATAACGAGTTCCCGGTCGATAGGTTTGAGGGTCGAGATATTCACCAGTGTCACATTGATGTTCTCTTTTTCCAGCATTTCCATGGCTACCAGGCTTTCCTGAACCATGATGCCGGTGGCAAAAATAACCAGATCAGAGCCTTTTTTCACCACCCTGCCCTTGCCAATCTCAAATTTGTAGGAACTGTCGAAAATAGCTTTTACTTTGGGCCTTCCCAAGCGGAAGTACGCCGGGCCTTCATAATCGATCAGAGCGCGGGTAGCCTGGACGGTTTCTTCCCAATCCGCCGGTTGTATCACGATCATATTTGGCATGGCCCTCATATAGGCCATATCAACAATCATCTGGGCACTGGGTCCGTCTTCACCTACGGCGAGTCCGGTATGCGTGCCGACTAATTTCACGTTGGTATTGGAATAAGCGATGCTGACCAGAATCTGGTCCATGCTTCTACCCAGTAGAAAGCAGGAGAATCCGGTAGCGAATGCGATTTTCCCTGTGGTGGCCAGTCCAGCCGCCGTGCAGACCATATCCGCTTCGGCGATGCCCATATTAAAAAACCGCTCAGGGTATTTATCGCCAAACTTTTTCGAACGGGAGCTGTCACTCACTCCGGCGTCAAGAACTACAATACGCGGGTCATCGGCACCTAATTCTACCAGGGCTTGCCCATAAGCATCTCGTGTGGGGCCATCTTTCATTTATACCAATTCCTTTAAAGCTTTTTCGTAATCTTCTGCAGAAGGAGCCACACCGTGCCAGGCGGTTTTGCCCTCCATGAAACTAACACCCTTGCCTTTTATCGTGTCGGCAATGATCACCCGGGGTTTTTCCGGATGGAGAGGGAGTTGAAGTACCTTCATGATGGCTTCCATATTATGTCCGTCTATTCGATGAACATCCCAGTTGAAAGCATTCCATTTATCTTCCAGAGGTTCCAGGTCTTTCAAGTCTTTTGTGATGTTGTCTTGCGCAACCTTGTTGTAGTCAACAATGGCAACCAGGTTGTTGGATTTGAATTTGTCTGCCGACATGGCGGCTTCCCAAATCTGCCCTTCCTGCAGTTCCCCATCCCCAAGAATGACGTAGACTTTGGAGTCATACCCATCCAGCCTGGTTCCCATGGCTATTCCGTGACCCACACTGAGCCCCTGCCCCAGACTTCCTGAAGCAATTTCGACTCCGGGAGTTTTAGGATGCGCGTGTCCGGATAGGAAACGCTCACTATTAATTTTCCGGTAACTATCCAGATCGGACTCGGAAATATACCCGGCTTTGGCAAGCACCGAATAATAAATTCCCGATGCATGGCCCTTGCTCAGTAGAAACCGGTCTCTTTTAGGGTCTTTGGGATTGTTTGCGTCGTAATTTAAAATTCCACCAAAAAACAGGGCGGTCATTAAATCTGTCGCGGAAAAGCTCCCTCCAGGGTGTCCCGATCCTGCCTGAAAAATGATCTTCAAGGCAAGTCTTCTTAGTTCCAGAGCGGTCTTTTTAAGTTGGGTGATGTCCGGGGTGGTCAATTGACTTCCATTCATAGATTAAAAGATTTTGCAGGTCAAAACTACAACCTGAAAAAAGCACTCCCGCTTATATCACAACCCTTTTGGTTTTGCGAATTGAAAAGAAATAATTTTTCAGCGCGGAGAAACCTTGTCAAACGAACTAAAGGTCCTTAGGCGGGTCAAGAAAGTCACTGGAAAGAGATAACAGGTTCTCAAAATTGACCGGTTTCGCAAAAAACGCATTGGCCCCGGCTCCAAGAACCTCGGCTTCGGAATATCGCAGATCCCCTGAAATAGCGATAATCTTTATATTTTTAGTTTTATCATCAGTACGCAGGTCTCTACATACATCAAGGCCATTTATGCCGGGAAGCGTAATATCCAGAATCATTATCGTGGGTTGAAACTGAGCGGCCTTTTTCCCGGCTTCCCACCCGTCATAAGCGGTTTCAACGATGAACTCATTTTTTTGAAATATCTTTTTGAGAAGATCACAAAACTTTTTCTCATCATCAACCACAAGCACTTTGCGCGTGGATTTTTCCTTCTCTTCCTTCTCAAGGATTTCCTTGATCATGGATATGGTGTAGCCCTTTTTTTGCAGAGCATAAACCTGCTTGCACCTCTCCTCAACCCATGCGGGATAATAGCCGACAATGCCTTTACCCCCCGGATGCCCCTCTTTCTGGGGATCTGGGAAAAAGCGATATTTTTTCTGCCACAACCAAAGAGTTTTACGTGTGATCGGCACTACTTTCAAAATATCAGCCGCTGTAATTCTTGACATAGTCTGCTTCCTGAAAATGATTTTTTATAAAGGCTTGCTCGATTGCTGGAGTTAGTGTCGGTTAAGATATACCAAATTCAAAAAATATGCAACAGTTAATGTAAACTTCGAAAAATCAACAGCTTATTAGGTTATCCCCCGTATGAGGGGTATGATACACAAATAAATCATTAAATACGTATAGTTATCGACTATTAATTAATCTAAATAATCGCATATATTTGCTTTTGATAATTGCCCGTGTCATTCTTTTTTACATTACACAAAAACTTATCAAGCCTCTCCCTGGAATATCCGATAAAATATTATAAAACAACTGTTTTATGCGACATTGAGTTTGCTGAAACCTGGGGTAAACCCCACAAAAGAGCCCTCCCTTGCTGTTTCTTTCAGGGCTCTTTATAGAGGCAACTCTGAAAATTACTTTTGTGTCCCTGCGGGGTATGAGGGTTAGAGAAAATTACCGAATAATAAAGAACCTCTATAGAATAGTTTCCACCCTTTCACGCTTTGGAGTTTTGCGGTTCATGAAAAATATTTTTATTTCCAAACTCGCTCTCATTATTTTGGCGCTGTCCTTTACTGTTGTTGCTAGTGCCAGTGAGCCCTTACCTCTTACTTTGAAAGAAACTATTGAGAGTGTTTTAAAAAACAACATCAGCATTTCCGTTCAAAGTTATAACGCGAAAATTAACGAGCAATCTATTTTCGAAAAGGAAGCTGACTTTGACCCTACTGTTGATTTTGAGTTCACGGTCGGCGAAGAAACCCGGCAAAGAGCATCAACTCTTGCCGACTCGAAAAACAGGAACCTGGATTACGATTGGGATTTTTCTGTTACCCAGAAGTTTATTACAGGCGGGGATTACGAATTATCCATGGACAACAACAAGAACCAGACCAGTTCATCTTTCTCCTCTCTCAACCCTACCTACTCCTCAGATTTGGCTCTAACCGTCACCCAGCCCCTGCTCAAGGATTTTGGCATAGAGCTCAATAAACGGGAAATAGTTATTGCCAAAAACGATCAAAAGATTTCCAACCACGAATTTACTGAAAAGGTCATCGATACCCTCACCGAGGCTGAAAATTTTTATTGGGATCTGGTTTTCAGCATTGAGGACCTGAAGGTCAAGCAAACCTCCCTGCAAAGGGCCAGAGATCTGGAAAAGCAGGTGAAGGCTCAGGTTGATGTGGGAACCCTGGCGGAACTGGAAATTCTTCAGGCTCAATCGGATGTCGCCTCAAGAGATGAACAGCTCTTGAATGCGCAAAACCTGATTGAGGACAATGAAGACAACCTCAAAAATATCCTTAATTTTTCATTTGATTCAGAAGAGGGTTTGAAAAAAATAGTTCCCGTAGACAGTCCTATGTTTGCACCGGGCAATGATTCCTCCTTAGAAGAAGCATTAAAAACTGCCCTGACCCAGAGACCCGATCTATTGGCAAAGAAAAAGGAACTGGATAATAGAAATATTGAGGCCAAATATAATGAGAACCAAATGTTCCCGACTCTGGATCTGGTTGGGAGCCTGGGAATAAACGGTTTGAGTGGTGATTCTACAACAACCAATGGTGCCTACGATACGGCCCTGTCTGAAGCATTTTCAACTAACTTTCGTTTATGGCAGTTTGGTCTTAACTTGAGTTATCCCTTGGGTAACCGTGCCGCAAAGAGCAAGCTGGCGGCAAAAAGGCTGGAGGTGGCCCAGTTACTGCTAGACATCAAGGAGGCTGAAAAAAACATCGTTGTGGAGGTCCGTGAAGCCCATCGGCAAATTGAGACAGATATTAAAAGAGTTCATGCCACAAGAGTTGCCCGAAAACTCGCTGAAGAAAAATTGGGCGCCGAAGAAAAAAAATTCAAGGTCGGACTATCAACCAGTTTTAATGTGCTGGAATTTCAGGAAGATCTCGCTGAAGGACAGAGCAACGAGATTAAAGCCATTATTGATTACAACAAATCGCTTAACCGGTTGAATCAAGTCATGGCCCGGACTTTGGATGCGCATGATATAAAGCTGTTTTCTGAAGAAGGCTCATGAAAAAAACCCTGATTTTTGTCGGGGTGACACTTCTCCTGACCTGCTTATACCTGCTCCCTTCCAATGGGTCAGAGGAACCTCAAAAACCTGTATTCAAAACTTCTGAAATACTGCGCGGGAACCTGTTGGTAAAAATTTCGGCCACCGGCATAGTTGAACCCAATTTCAAAGTAGAGGTTAAATCCAAAGCCAGTGGTGAGGTCTTGTCATTTCCTTTTGAAGAAGGAGACCCAGTAAAAAAGGGAGCACTTCTCCTGCAACTGGATAAATCCGATGAAAAACGAAATGTTTCCAAGGCTCGTACAGAATTGTCCAGCTCCTCGGCAAAACTGAAAAAAGCCAAAACCGCTCTCCTGTTACAAAAAACCAGATACGATACCGACATAAAGTCCTCGCAATCAGAAATCGCAACCGCCCTTGCCAACCTCAAGGAGTCGGAGGATAAACTGAAACGCCAAAGCGAGTTGTTTGAGAAAAAGTTTGTCTCGCAGGAATCCTTGGATGCGGCAGAAACCCTTTTCAAGGTAAACCAGGAAAAACTTATTCAGGCAGAAACCCGATTTCAAGTGGCTAAGGATTCCGTCCACGATATCACGATGAAGGAAAACGAGATCGAGTTGGTCCAGTCTGAAGTCAAACGCTCGGAAATTGCCGTGGATGAGGTGGAAGAAAGACTTGATGAAACGGAAATCTTCGCTCCCATTCAGGGCGTCATCATTGAAAAGCTCGTGGAAGAAGGGCAGATAATCGCCTCAGGAATTTCTAATGTGAGCGGCGGGACCGCCATCGCGACCCTTGCAGACATGTCACGCTTATTCATCATTGCCGATATTGATGAAACAGATATTGGCTCTGTTAAAATAGGCCATGCTGTCAGAATCACGGCTGATGCGTTCCCCGATGAGATCTTTAAGGGCAAGGTTACTCGTATTGCTCCACAGGGAGTGGTTGATAACAGCATCACCATTTTCAAAGTTAAAATTGAGGTTCAGGGCGCGGGAAAAACCCTGCTCAAACCCATGATGTCGGCAAATATTGATATAGTTACCCAACAGGTCAAGGATACGGTTTATGTTACCCGGGCCGGGATTCGCAAGGATGAAGAAGGCGCGTTCGCGATTATATTAAAAAACGATCAACCCGAAAAAGTCCGCGTAAAGACCGGTATCAAAAATCCAATTCATGTTCAGATCGTTAGTGGGTTGACTCCGAGTGAAGAGGTCGTGTTGGGGGACTGGGAAAAAGCTCTTGAAGAGGCCAAGGAAAAGAAGGGTTCTTCCTTAAAGAAAATTCTCTGGATGATACGTTCGAAGTGAGGTTGCTTTGATTGAGGTCGAAAGGCTTTCTAAAACCTATCAAATGGGCGAGCAAAAAGTATCTGCTCTGGATGGAGTCGATTTCACCATCGAAAAAGGCGAATTTGTTGCCATCATGGGGCCATCGGGCAGTGGGAAATCCACCCTTATGAACCTATTAGGATGCCTGGACCTGCCCTCTTCCGGTATTTATCGTCTCGAAAACCTCGATATCCAGGACCTGAAACCCAACCAGTTAGCAGAAGTCCGTAACCGTAGCATCGGTTTTGTGTTTCAGAGTTTCAACCTTCTGCCTCGTGCTACCGCACTGGAAAACACCGAACTGCCGCTCCTCTATGGTCGAGTTGCCAAATCCGCTGAAATCGCGTTTCAGGCCCTTGAACGGGTTGGCCTGGCCCACCGAGCAAAACACAGACCCACCGAATTATCTGGAGGAGAACGCCAGAGAGTCGCCATTGCGAGAGCCCTGGTGAACAGTCCTGCTATCATTCTGGCAGATGAGCCTACGGGAAATTTGGATTCCACAACGGGCAAAGAGATATTGAACCTTTTCCTGGAGTTGAACCAGGAAGGGGTGACCGTGATTCTGGTCACCCATGAACTGGAAGTCGCACAACAGACAAAGAGAATCATTCAAATGCGAGATGGAAAAATCATAAACGACACGATGAATGGGGTGTTGTCATGCTGATATGGGTCATGTTCAAAATGGCTCTTAGAAGCCTCCTGACTCATAAGCTCAGGACGTTTTTAACGGCTCTGGGGATTATCATTGGTGTTGCATCGGTGATTTCCATGATTTCTATTGGCGAGGGGGCCAGGCTTCAGACGCTGAATACGATTTCAAAGTTTGGCACAAACATCATCACCATAAAACCGGGGCAAAAGAAATCCCGGCATGTGACAACAGGTAAGGTCGACACACTCACCCTGGAAGACGCGGACTTTGTCGAAAAAAATATTTCCCTTATTACAGGTGTCGCGGCGCAGGTTTACAGGTCTGCCCAACTTAAATTCGAAAATAAAAATACCAATACGACCGTCCGGGGGACAGGAGCCAGTTACGCACGTCTGGCAAATTTCGAAATGGATCGGGGACGTTATTTCAATAACGAAGAAATAAGGTCTGCGCAAAGAGTATGTGTTGTGGGTTCTACTGTATTGAAAAATCTTTTTGAAGGCATTAATCCGTTAGGTAAAACCGTTAAAGTGGACGGGAAAAATTTCCTGGTCATCGGAACTACCGTTTCGAAAGGTGCGCTGAGCTGGTATGACCCTGACGACCAGATATTCATCCCGGTTACCACAGCACAAAAACGGGTTTTCGGGATGAAGCATGTTCAATCCATCGATGTTCAGGCAGAAAAAATTGAGGACCTTGAAACAATTAAAGAGGACATCTCCCGGTTTCTAAGGCAAAGACATAATATTAGTGAAGGAAAAGAAGACGACTTTTATGTGCAGAATTCTGCCCAATGGCTGAATAGCTGGGGAGACGCGGCCAAAACCTTCACCTATTTATTAGGGGGGATTGCCGCCATTTCTCTGATGGTTGGCGGTATTGGCATCATGAATATCATGTTGGTTTCCGTCACAGAACGAACCCGGGAAATAGGCATCCGCAAAGCTATTGGTGCCAAGAAAAGAGAAATTCTGGAACAATTCCTGATAGAATCCGTTTTAATCAGTTTCCTGGGAGGCGGCATAGGTATTCTATTGGGCATAGGAATCTCGCGTATTGTTTCTAATATCGGTGGTTGGGAGACCATAGTCTCCACCCAATCCATTATCCTGTCCTTTGGATTTTCTGTGGCAATTGGTGTTTTTTTTGGGTTCTATCCTGCCAATAAAGCCGCAAACTTGAATCCTATTGAAGCCCTCCGCTACGAATAACCCGGCGAGCCGCCGGTGGCTACTGGCAATGGCTTGATCTGGCGAGCAAAGAGTTTTCTCGGCTTAACGAGCTCTTGACAGTCTGCATATTGCATTAGTATTGTCAGGCAACGTGAAAGATATCATTAAATCACCCTCACCCCAACCCTCTCCCTTCAAGGGCGAGGGAGCAAAAAGTTCCTTCTCCCCTGGAGGGAGAAGGCTAGGATGAGGGGGGAGCAATATGAATATTCTACCTGACAGAAAGACGTTTGACCGGTTGGCGGCATCCTCCTTGCGCGTTCCTGTTTGTGGTCAGCAAAAAATTCCCGACCTGAACCTGTCCCGTTTATTTGAGGAGCTTTTTCTTAATACTGCAAACACCTTTTTGTTTGAAAGTGGAAACGGTCCAGAAGAGACAGCCCGTTACTCCTTAATGGGTAGTGCCAGCACCAGAATCCTGGAGATCAAGGGACAACAGGCAAAACTGTTTCGTAAAGATGCGTTGGTGCAAGAATGGGATCAACCGGAACCGGCCCTGGCCTTGCTGAATTTTGAAAAAGATGTCCGTCCGGTGGATTATCTCCCCCATTTCTGGGGCGGATGGGTCGGATTCATCGGCTACGAAGCCGGCGCATGGTTCGAATCTTTACCCGTCAGGGAATCCTCAGAAAGCAATTTGCCCGACCTCTTGTTCATGGAAATAGAGCGGTTATTTTTATATGACCATTTGACGGAACAATTGAAATTCATTCTTTCTCCCAAAACAGAGGAAACCGGTTGTGGCTATGCTGAACTCAGCGGGGAAATCGAAAAAGTATGGAAGCGTATTTATCAGGCTTTAGAAGACATCGGCGAAAAATCGAATTCAGAAAGCCCCCTGTCTTCTAACGGACTGAAGTCTAATTTGAGTGAGGCGGACTATACGGATCGGGTGGAAAAGGCTAAAAATTATATTCGCGAAGGAGATATCTATCAGGCCAACCTTGCACAAAAATTTGCCACACCTTTTAAAGGCGATTCGTTCCAGTTGTACAGAAAGCTCATGCAGGTAAACCCTTCGCCTTTTTCAGGGTATTTAAATTTTAAAAATTTTTCATTGGTCAGCTCATCTCCCGAACGGTTGGTGAAGGTTCACGGGCACCGCATTGAGACACGACCCATAGCAGGCACCCGACCTCGTGGGCTAAAGGAGGAAGAAGATCAGGCTCTCTCGGCGGAATTGTTATCGAACCCAAAGGAACGTGCCGAACACTTGATGCTGGTTGATTTGGAACGCAATGATTTAGGACGCATCTGCCAGGATGGATCGGTTTGTGTTACCGATTTCATGTTTTTGGAAAAATATTCGCATGTGAGTCATATTGTCTCCAATATAACTGGAAATCTTGCCCCCGGAACTCGTGTTTATGATATTTTAAAGTCTGTCTTTCCTGGAGGAACCATCACAGGTTGCCCTAAGATTCGTTGCATGGAAATCATTTCCGAGTTGGAACCGGTTGTGAGAGGACCCTATTCCGGTTCATTTGGATATATCGGATTCGGCACCTATATGGATTTAAACATCATCATACGTTCCATAGTGGTCTGCGATGAGACAGCCAGTTTCCATGTGGGAGCAGGCATTGTGGCTGATTCCAATCCTCAAAAAGAGTATCAGGAAACCCTGGATAAGGCCACAGCGATGATACAGGCCCTATCACACTAAATGAGGGAAGGCATGCAAGATTCCATTGTTTATTTGAACGGACTATTCACCCCACTTGAAAACGCAAAAGTTTCCATTTTGGATCGAGGCTTCTGTTATGGAGATGGTCTGTTTGAAACCATACGAGTCTGTAATGGAAAAGTTTTTAAGCTTGATCAGCATATCGAAAGGCTACTCATATCCCTACCCTTAATTTTTCTTGATTTACCCATGACAGCAGAAGAGATTAAAGCTGTAGTGCAGGAAACCCTGGCCCGGAATAAGTATAAAAATGCAATTATCAGGTTGACCGTCACCCGCGGTATCAACGCAGAAACTTTTCAAATAGATTCCGAGATTCCCCCTACATTAGTGGTTCATGCCCGGCCTCATCGCCCTTTACCCAAGACTGTTTATCGGAAGGGAGTTCAGATCACTTTGCTCACTATGAGGGCATCTGGCTTGCCAAGTCTGAAGCGGGGTCTGAAGACTTGCAACTTTCTTGCAAATATCATGGTCCGGGAAATTTCCACGCAAAAAGGAAGTATGGAAGGGATAATTGTCGACCCGGATCGGGGTGTGACGGAAGGGGCAACCAGCAACCTGTTTATTGTTAAAGAGGGTGTACTTAAAACTCCCGTTATAAATAATTTGGTGCTGGAAGGAATCACCCGCCGAGCTGTTCTTGAAATCGCGAGGGATCATAAAATCCCCATAGAAGAAGGCTCAATGATGCCAGAAGATGTTTTGACCGCCGATGAAGTGTTTATTACCAGTTCCGGGATTGATATTGTTCCCGTGATTCGTGTGGATGACACATATATTGGCAACAAAAAACCGGGTATCCTGACCTGTTTTTTACAGGATGAATTTTTAAAAGGTATTGAAGGGGCCCGTTAAACATGATAGCTTTTCATCTTAATTTTTTTTGGATAGTGCTATGAGCCAACAAAACCGTTTTCAGGACAACTCTTCCGGGGTAATTACCGACACCAAATATAATAAATATTGGCTTCCTAAAGATTCATGGGGAGATTTAGGGCAGTGGAGAAATTTTAACGAGGCAAAGTCCTATACCCAATTGATGAATCAGGTTTACGCAGGAGGATTCAGTGATTGGAGGCTTCCAACGCTGGAAGAAGCAAAAAGTTTATATGATCAGGCGTTGGGTCAAAGAGACTGGGACGATGAAGCTGTCTTTATCGATGCCTTATTCGTTACCAAATGTGCCAATTTTATGTGGACCAGCGAAACGAATGACAAGCAGGAAGTCGGCCGGATCAATCTCAGAAATGGGGAAGTGGAATTTATTGACCCGAATACCCAGGAACATCAGTCAGCACGGCTGGTGCGGGATATCCCCACCGACCGCCAGCTTGAAGCTAACCACGATGAACAATAGATTTTTAGGCTGAGAGAACTCTTTGGGCCGAGACAGCCTATTGCTCTCTGAGTTCAGCGTCACGCTGGCGTCTAGTGGCCGGAGATTATTTCTTCTTCGATCCGGTCATGGTCTGAACTGACGATAAGAACATCCGCATGTTTGGTTTGGGTGAAGCCGCTGAACAGAGTTCCTTGAAGAGTGGGTTCAAGATCAAGGGGAGTCTTCCGGGCAACCCTGACTTTGCGTTCCGGCTCATGCAGATCAACGCATAGCATATCACCATCCACCCGGCACTCAATGGACTGGCCTTCCTCTTTACCTGTGGCGAATATCTTATTCCCAACTCGCACAGCATGAACCGGACGACTGGAACCCTTGCACCATACTTTTCCTGAATCCTGAATTTCTTCTATTCGCTTCACTTCTTGTTGCCACCCTCTGATAAATAGCACTGGCTCTTTCAACTGATTTATACCATAATTTTGGAATTGTTGACCCTTCAGCAGAGCATGGAATTCATTGAGCGAACAATTTTTTAACCGTCTTGAAGATGAATTAAACTCCAGCCGAGATAAAAATCTTTATCGTGAGGTACGGCTTTTTCCTGAATGCAGGCTTAACCTTTGCGCCAACGATTATTTTCAGTTGCGGCACGACCCTAAAGTCATCGAGGGGGCTAAAAAAGCCTGCGAGATCTACGGAACGGGAAGTGGTGCCTCTCCCCTGCTCTCAGGATTCCTTCCCTGTCATCAGAGTTTGCTCGAGCAATTGTGCCAGTGGAAGCATAAATCTTATGGTCTGCTTTTCAACACGGGTTTTATGGCCAATCAAGCGGTCTTAAAACATTTACCTGGAAAAAATGACCTCGTGCTTGCAGACAAATTAATTCATCACTCCATTGCCCAGGCTCTTGTTCAAGGTTCCGCCAGATTCAAGCGTTACCATCATCTTGATTTGGAACATTTGCGAGAACTGCTGGATGCCGATTTTAAGAATTATGAGACAGTTTTTGTTGTTACAGAAAGTGTTTTTAGCATGGATGGAGACTATCCAGACTTAAAAAAACTTGTGGAGTTGAAGAAGGACTATCCTTTTGTACTGATACTGGACGAAGCTCATGGCACCGGTGTTTTTGGGGAAACAGGTGGCGGACTTGCGGAGGAAATGCAAGTGCAGGACCAGGTGGATATTCTTATAGGAACATTGGGAAAATCACTGGCAAGCATGGGTGCGTATATTCTTTCAGACTCGTCAACGATCATTAATTTTCTTGTGAACCGGGCAGGAGAATTCATCTATTCCACCTTTTTATCTCCGGCTCAGGTGGGTTCCGCTGAAATCGCATTGCAGATATTACAATCTGCACAGGAAAAGCGCAGATACCTACAGGAGATTTCAAGAAGCTGTAGAAAAATTCTTAACATAGAGGAAGGGAACAACCTCCCCTCTCCTATTGTCCCTGTATTGATTGGAGATCCTGTCAGGACACTGGAGCTCAGGAATCATCTTTTGCAAAAGGGAATTATGGTGGGGGCTATTCGAGCCCCTACCGTACCTCCTCACACATCAAGACTGAGAATATCCCTGCACACAGGGGTAACCGCAGAGACCCTTGAGGAATTAGGAAATATAATTAATCCATGGATAAAATCTCAACCATAACGGCTGTCTCCGGGTGGGCATTGCCACAGCAATGGTTTGCTCAAGAAGTGGCCACCGCTTTTCCAGGTTCCCACATAGAAGTCATTTATCCTGAGACCCCGGAAAGAGCTGAAGAAGCAGAAATATTGCTACGGCGATATCCGGCCGATCTCTATATAGGTTATTCTCTGGGAAGCCTCTGGTTACTGAAATATAAGGACCTGCTACCCTCTTCCTCTATAAAAGCCTTGCTTGCCCCTATTTTATCATTCCTGGATAAAGACGAGATGGGAGGCACTACCTCAGAGACACAATTGAAATACCTGACCAGAATTTTGCGGCAGAATTCGGATACGTGCGCCAGCTTAAAAAATTTCTTTTCTTATTCCGATCTTCCATTCCCGGAAAAAATGATTGAAGATGTACCTGGTAGAGAAATCCTGTTGCGGGGGTTGGAATTTCTGAAAACGTACAGGGCAAAAGGAGAAGACGCTAAAATATTTTTGTCCATCGTTGGAGAAAATGATATTTTCATTAATGAAGGTTTGCTCAGAAGACATATTCCCGGCTTAGATGTTGTCCAGGGAGTTGGGCATGCTCCCGGAAACTTGTTAAAGCGCCTGGCAGGACAATTGAATTGGAAGAACCATAACTTATGAAAATATTTGGCATAAATTTTAATCATTCCCCCAGCCAAAAAAAACCAATCACTATCGCAATTTGTGATTTCAAAAAAAGTCAGGGTTTGTCTGTGTTGAAGGTGGAGTCACTATACGGACTAAAGGAGTTTGATACTTTTTTGAAACAAAAGGGCCCCTGGTTTTCGGGTGTCAACTTCCCCTTAGGCCAACCAAATCTTTTCTTAAAAAAGATGAATCTGCCTGACAAATGGAGCAGCTACGTAAAAGATATAAACCGTTGGAAACTGGAGGGGTTTGAAAAAAAAGTAAAGCAGTTCAAAGCCAAGTTACCTAATAATGCCAAAGAGCCTTTACGCCTGACTGATGCAATGGTCGGAGCAGAAAGCCCGTTAAAGTTCACTCAAAAACAATTAGCCTTGCAATTTTATGAAGGGACATCTCGCCTTCTTAAAGCAGGCGTATCCATACTGCCCTGCAACCCCAAAAGTGATACACGTGTAGTACTGGAAACTTTTCCTGACCTTGTGGCCCAACGTTTTGCCGTGCATGATCTGGGAGGAAGGGCGAAAAATGTGGATACCCAATCTCTCCACAAGGAAATTATAAAAGGATTGGAAACTCCTGAGTTTGAACAGGATTTTAAATTTAAAATTTTTTAGATGATGCCTTGAAACTGAAATGTGTTGAGGAATCTGATAGTGCTATTTTAAATGCTATATTAATTTCCACGCAAGTTGCATGGGCTTACAGTGTGGGGAAACCCCATTATGGCATGCCTGACATCCAGCATCCCAATATTCAAACTGAGGGATGGATCATTGATCCTAGCCTGGTCAATGTATCAGCAAAACCCAAAAATCGTTTTGGCAGCGAGTTAGCCGAGTTTATTCAAAAAGGTGGGCTGGATTCCAAAAGGTCCTTCAACCTGATGGGGCACATCCAAAGGCTTTCCAATATTGGTCGTGCGCTATCCGGCGAGAGAAATCTAAACGCCTTGCTGGAGACAATTGTTAACGAAGCAAGAGACCTGACCCTTGCTGATGGGGGAACCCTATACATCCTCAAGGACGATCTATTACATTTTAAAATTGTCCAAAATGATTCCCTGAGTATAAACATGGGTGGAGTTACAGGTGCTGACATCACCTTCCCGCCAGTGGAAATCAAAGAATCCAATGTGTCGGCTTATGTGGCTATAAAGAATATTTCTGTAAACATCCCTGATGTTTACAACTATAAGCCCTTCGATTTTACGGGGCCTAAAAAGTTTGATGCAAAAACGGGTTACAGGACAAAATCAATGCTTGTGGTGCCTTTAACAAATCATGAAGATGTGGTGATAGGTGTTTTGCAACTCTTGAATGCCCGAGACGTGAATGACAAGAAAAAGGTCAATCCTTTTTCTCCAGATTATGAGAGTTTGGTGGAATCTCTGGCCTCTCAGGCGGCAGTTGCAGTAAGCAATGCTTCACTGATCAATGAATTGAAAACGGCCCAACAAACTCTGATCGGGGCAAGAGACCGTGCCGAAGATGCCAGCCGTGCCAAAAGTAATTTCCTGGCAAACATGAGTCATGAGCTACGCACCCCAATGAATGCCATTATTGGATACAGCGAAATGCTTCTGGAAGATGCTGAGGAAGAAGGGTTGGATGAATTTCAATCCGATTTGGATAAAATTCGTTCTTCAGGAAAACATCTACTGGGGTTGATCAATGAAATTCTCGACCTTTCTAAAATCGAAGCTGGCAAGATGGAAATCTTTTTGGAAAGCTTCGACATAAATGAACTGATCAAGGAAGTTGAGGCCACCATACACCCGCTGGCGGAAAACAAAAGTAATAAATTAATTATAGATTGTCCCGACAATGCCGGGTTCATGGAAGCTGACGAAACGCGAGTGCGTCAAATGCTCCATAACCTGCTGAGCAACGCCTGCAAATTCACAGAAAAGGGTACGGTTACATTAAGGGTCACCCGCACAACCCAGGAAGGGGAGGACTGGATTATTTTTGATATTATTGACACCGGAATGGGAATCCCAAAAGATTACCTTAAGAATATATTTCTTGAATTTTCTCAAGTAGACAACTCTTCCACCCGAAAATTTGGTGGAACGGGGCTGGGACTTGCCATAAGCAGAAGATTTTGTCTGATGATGGGCGGGGATATCACAGTTAAAAGCGTTGAGGGTGCGGGGTCAACTTTTAGCATAGAAATGCCCGTGAAGGTTACCCCCAAAGCCACCCTTCGACGACGGGCCAGCGATCGGTAATTCCCGCCTTTACTTCTTGTCACTTTCCGTCAACCTTGTGGCATATCCCACAATAGTTTTATTTTTCAAAAATCAGGAAGTGCTCCTTGAATTCCATTAATAAGCATTTAATAAATGATGAAAGTTTAATAGATAGTTTTTCTAAACACGCAAGATCATACGATCGTTATGCTCAATTGCAAAAATCAATGGCAGAAAGAATGGCATCATTCCTTCCTGATCCACTGCCCGACAATATTCTTGAGATAGGATGCGGAACGGGACTATTCACCAGACACCTGCTAACCCAACCCATAAGGCAACTTATTCTGAATGATATCGCTCCAGGAATGCTGGAAATTTTAAATAACTCGATATCACTGCCGGAAAACACAAAAATCGTCTCTGGAAATGCAGAACGTATTGATTTTGAAAATATGGATTTGGTTTGCGCAAATGCTGTATTTCAATGGTTCCGAAAGCCCCAGGAAACATTAAAAAAATTGAATTGTGCTCTAAAGAACAAAGGAGAGCTGATCTTCAGTACCTTCGGCCCCAAAACACTTTTGGAGTTTCGGGAAGCCGCAAATTTGACGAGCCCTATTGACCTTTATACAAATGACGCTTGGAAAAAAATGATTCATGATTCGGGTTTTGTTATAAAAAATTTTGAGATTGAAATTAGAAAAATATTTTTTCCCAGCACCCTGACGCTCTTAAAAAATCTTCAGCAAATTGGGGCCGCACCAATCCGAATGGTAAAAACCGGAGGACTTCGAAAATTAATGCGTGACTATGATTCCAGATTCTCAACCCCACAAGGTGTTTATGCGACCTGGGAGCTGTATTACTTTACTTTGACCCGGGGAAATTAACCCAGGGCCCCCTTCCAGATTATTTGCCGCTTCAAAAAAAGGTGGATTTCATATCCAACAAAAAGGAATACTGGGTAAATGAGCAACCCTTCCCTAAATAAAAATCTTGCATCCTTAAAAAAACTGGATCCTACTTTATACGCGAGAATTGCCCCTCTGGATGGCTCAAAGAAGTATGAAGTGACACCATCCAGATCAGGGCCTTCTTCCCTCAGCCATATAGATAGTGAGGGGGGGAAAAAACAAATCCACAGTAATTACGATCCCGTTGCAGAGGCCTCCCGTTACCTGGAGACACTGAATATTGACGAGTCAACAAACTTTATCGTTCTGGGGTTAGGTTTGGGTTATCAAGTAATGGAGATAATCCGAAAAACACCGAGTCAGGCCAAAATTTATATATTCGAAAAAGACCCTGAATTATTCGCACTTGCTATGCGCGAGGTCGATTTATCTCTGATTTTTGAGCACCCTGGAGTAAAGCTATTTGTCGGTGTCAATCCCCTTGGAATAGATGCTCTGCTGGAGCCAGAACAAATAAATTTCACCCTGAATAAATACTGCCTTGCAAGACAAAAACCCCTTGTGGAGGGGAACTGGGAATATTATGGGATTTTGTTGGAAAAAATTGAAAGTTATTTTCAAGAAAGCCAAATCAATTTAAAAACACAATCCGTTCATTCAAAACTTTATTACAAAAATATTTTTTCAAACTTTGATAGCTTGCTGAAAAGTTCAGGCATTGCCTCTTTCAAAGGTTGTTTGCCCGAGGTTCCGGCAGTAATTTGTTCTGCCGGCCCATCTCTGGATAAAAACATTCAGCTTCTCAAATCTGCCCGGGAAAGATTTTTTTTGATCGCTGTCGCGACAGCCCTGAAACCATTACTGTATAACGGGATTAAGCCCGACGTTGTCGTTTCTATAGATCCCGATGAGCTAACAATAAATTCTTTTGATTTCTCAAGCCGTACAAATGACTTTTTTCTGGTTTACAATCCGGCTGTCCCGAATGCCATTCCTCGAGCATTTCCCAACCAGCGAATGGCATTCGATTCAGAAATATATCTTGCCAATTGGTTCAAAAAACACACAGAAGAAAAGGGAAGCCTGGGCAAAATATCCTCTGTAGCTCATGCGGCTGTGAAGTTTTCTCAATTTTTAGCATGTTCCCCAATCATTTTGGTTGGCCAGGACCTGTCTTTTTGCCAGCAACGTCTGCACTGCCTTCATTCTTTTTACCACGATGAACATATGGATAAGGTAGCTCGATTGAATCCCTGTTCATATTGGGATCACCAGAAATATTTAAATTTTGGTCCAAATTTAACACAGGGTACCGATCTTTTTGGAAAACGCGTTTCCAGCACCATTGCTATGGAAAGTTACAGTCATATATTCTCGAAAAACTTGGGCGGATCTAAAAATATTATCAATGCAACCGAGGGAGGTGTCCCCATAGAGGGAGTAATAAATATGCCATTAAGAGAGTCACTTCATATTTATTGCAAGAAGTTGGTTAAAGATAAGCAGAATCTGTTGAAAACTTCTCATCTAAGCGACCCCTTCAAATCTTTGCAAGATTCTGCGTTGAGACAAATTCAATTACTGAAAGATATTACCAAAAAACTAAATGCTCTCGAACTGAGTTATTTGGGCACAAGGGCCCCTAATTCCGAAGGTAAAAAGTTATTCGTTAATGAGATGGAAGTACTTTATAAAAATATCCTGGAAAATAAAGAGACGGCCTTATTACTTCAGGGGTATGATTTTGCGGGATTTTCGGAGTGGTATCGTTCGAATTGTCAGATATTGCGAAAAAAAGAAGTGTCTGCAGGTTACAGTCCGTTGGATGAAGAGTTTGAGCGGGACCTCAAGTTTTTTGATGTATTGGTGGAAGCTACAGATTATTTGACGGTTAGTTTTGAAAAAGCCATTGCTTAGAATTAGATTTTTACCGCTTCGATTATGCTACTCCCCTGCCCCAGTTCACAGTGCTTGAATTTTCCAAACCCGGTTTTCTTCAGCAACTTTTTGGTTTCTTCGCAGGTATAAGTTCTTCCTGTGGCTGTGAACAACAACATCGTTAATGAAAACAGAGCGGCATCCAGAGGCTCTGTGCGGTTATTTTTTAAAAACAAATCGACAAGAATGAATCGGCCTCCCGGTTTGAGAGATTTATAGATTTTTTTAAATAATTTTAGATTTTCGGATTCATCATAAATATGGAGAATATTCGAATACAAAACAGTATCTATTTCGTTACCGAAACTGACCTTAAACAGGTCACCCGCTACGAAATCGAACCTTTTAGCGACCGCTGTTTTTTTTAGGAGTTTTTTAGCGACTTTAAGGCTCGCCGACCGGTCTATCAGGACTGCTCTTGCCAATTTATCCTGTTTTAGAACTTCAGCCGCATAGGATCCCGGCCCTCCCCCAAGGTCCACCAGCTTGCCAACAGGCTTGCGTGTTATAAATTCTGCCAGGGGCTTGGAAAAATTTCGGCTTCTTTCATGCATGGCGTAGGTGAAGGGTTCGCGGAATTCCGGATCGTCATCCTCCAATTCGCTCCTGCCGTTTTTTATGATATCGATTAACTGAGACCATTCGTCCCGATTCTCCTTACGCAAAAACACCGTTCCTTTTTTATACTGCGGGCTATGCTCACAAAAGTGCCTGAAACTTTCTGCCGTATTAGCGAAAGTATTCCCAGTTTTTTTTAAGGCCCCAAGGGAAACCAACGCATTCAGCAAAGCTTCTGCCCCTTCCTGATGAATTTCGGCTTTCTTCGCGAAAGATCGGCTGGTTAAATTCCTTTTCCCTAAATGCGTAAAAACCCGGAACTCTAAAGCGGCCATAAGAATATTGGCTTCTTCCAACTGATCAATTTTATTAACAAACTGGTCAAAATCTAAAAAGGCCATAATGTTCTAAAAGTCCTTATTTGATTATTCCAACCCTTCCAGGTCTTAATATGCCAATTTTAGCTGAAAATTACTCAAAACCTTATTTATCAAAAAATTAGGTTGACTACTCCCCGATTTCACTATTATAATATTACATCATATATTTCAGCTAGTTAACCAATATGGAGGTCAGTATGGGCCTGAATACGAAAAATAATCATGAAAGCCCTCAAGGGTTGGAGACGGTCTCTACCATTAAACAAGTTGAGGAATTTGAAGAGCAATTGCGCGAAGAAAATTTGCATATATACAGGCAATTTCGCTTGAAAGATTCTATTGCCGAAGCAAAAAACCAAGACACCAATATCTCAACTTGTGAATAGATAGAAAAACTCTGGTTTATTTAATAAGACAAAAGCTTTTCCACTTCCGCCTCCAAGTCATAACCCGAACCAAACCACTTTCCCCGTAGAATTCCTTTCTTATCGATCAGCAAGGTCGATGGTGTTCCCTTGAGTTGATAGGCTTCAAAAGTTTTTGCCTCAAACTTTTTCTGCTTCAAATAGGTCATGACCTGACCCGAAATGAGTTTCTGATTTTTTACTGGAAAAGAATCAAATTGAGGAAAATCTCTTTTGATGAATTTTTGAGCCTCCAGCAAATAATCAGAAGGCTGATAAGGAACCACATTATCCAAGGCTACCGGAAAAGATATAGAATAATCCAAGCGGTTGTTATTAAGCAAACCCTTGGCACCTAAAACCTCCAGGGTTTCTCCCACCACCTCCCCTGAGTCAAGCAGCTTCTTCAGGTTTTCTGAGTTATTGAGGTGAAAATCCTCGAAAGCGGTAGCCAGTCCCCAGATTAAAAGAGGCGAATCAATAAATTTATTCCTGATTTCAAGAATCTGAGGAATCCCATGGCTAAAACAACCAGGACAATTGACCTGAAATACTTTTACAAGTATTGGTTTTCCAAGCTCATTGCTGATGTTAGAGGAAGGACCCAAAACCCATTCTTCAATATCCAGATCAATCGCGGGAGAATCAACCAGCGGCATGGGCGGGCTCATCGTTGATGACATCTATTAAGTTATTGATCATACCGCGCATTTTTTCAGGGGGATTTTTTCCGAGAGCCTCGTCAAGAAAAAAAATAGCCCGGCTTTTTTCTCCTTGAAGATTATGAATGACCCCCATCATGAAATAAGAAATAAATCTTTTGTCGCCCTGGGCGTAACGATCCAGTATTGTTTGAAAATGTTTCATGGCCTTGGGGTAATTTTTCAACCTGAAATATGCAGACCCCATCCCGAATTGGATATTGTCCTGCAAAAATAAAGGAGGCTTTTGCTTGGCAAGTTTGAAAAACAACTGCAGACTTTTCTTGAACTGCCCATTGCGAAACCTCTTCATGGCTGAATTATAGTCGGAGACTGAAAAAATTATGGGCGGTTTAGTGGCCATTATTTTTTTCAACCTTGCTTCCGCATCCAAAAAACCGGCTTTCGCCATTTCGAGATCCTTCTCCATTCTCTTTTTTCGTTCTCGCTCCGATTCGATGCGTTGGCTATAGGTTGAGTCCATCTCGCTAATTTCAGGATCAATTCGGAGCATGGATTCCAACATGGCGAACTCCTGGCGAGATAAGGTGGCATGGTTTGCAAAAAGAATCTCGATTTCCTGGGTCATACCGTCAAGCCGCAACTGGTTAGCCCTTCTTGCAGACAAAGTTGCTTCGTCAGGCGGTTGCCAGGAATATATTTCTGCTGGATTTACGGACCAATCGGTCCTTTCTTCCGGCAGATATCCACCACAAGCAGTCAAAGTACCGACTATCAAAAAAATGAAAATATTTTTCTCTGCGCTTTTCATCGCTCAACGTTATATAATAATTTATATTCAGTCCAATACAGTTTATCTAATTACTCCTTATTTATCAAATTATTAGAGAAATGAAAAACTACTATTCCGTTCTGGGGCTCAGTAAAGGCGCCTCTGACGAAGATATTAAAAAGGCTTATCGTAAATTGGCGATGCAGTATCATCCCGACCGAAATGCTGATGATAGTAAGGCGGAGGAAAAGTTCAAAGAGGTCAGCGAAGCCTACGCAGTTCTTAGCGACAAAAAGAAACGTGGCCAGTACGACCAGTTTGGCTCTGAAGGATTTCACCAGAAGTTTTCCCAGGAGGACATTTTCCGCGACTTTGATGTCAATGAAATTTTTAGCAACTTTGGTTTTGGAGGTGGTGGAGGGAATCCTTTCGGTGGCGGTGGTTTTGGCAATCCATTTTCTCAAGGGAGGCCTTCTCACCGTGAAGCTCCAATTCCTGCCTTAAAAAAGGAACTTTCTATCAATTTTGAGGAAGCCGCATTGGGCTGTCAACGTACCCTTTCCATTTCCAGAAATGATGTTCTTGAGGAAATAAATATAAAAATACCTGCAGGAATTACCCATGGAAAGGTTCTTCGCCTAAAGGGTAAGGGACAACTATCCCTTAGAGGAAACCGTCGTGGTGATCTCCATCTTCTAGTAAATGTGAACCCTCATCCTCTTTTCCGACGGGAAGGTAGGAATATAGTGGTAGAGACGGAAATAAAATTGACGCAAGCCCTTTTAGGGACATCGATAGAGGTTGAAACTTTGAACGGTATCAAATCCGTCAAGATTCCTCCCGGAACCCAAAATAACAGCAGGCTAAGATTGAAAGAGGCGGGAATCAAATTTGCATCGGGAACTCGTGGTGACCAACTGGTCCGGATAATTATCAATATTCCCAAAAATTTAACAGAAGAACAAATCCCACATATTCAGTTTTTGCGGGATACTGGCATATGATCGCGCAAAAAACCTGCCTTTCTTTAGAAAGATAAATCTAATAAGGGACGGTAAGCATCTTTATAACTATTACTATTTGATGGAGTCGTTTGTGGCACACGTTTACTTTAAAACAGATAATATAGCCCATGAAGTGGAGGATGGAACTCCCCTTATAGATTTTTGCGATGAGGTTGACGTTTCATTGTCCTTTGGTTGCACGGAAGGAACCTGTGGGGTTTGTGAAGTTACAGTGGTGGAAGGCAAGGAAAACCTGTCCCGAATCACAGAAGAGGAAAAGGATTATTTGTTGCCCGAAGATTTGGAGGGGGGTATGCGCCTGGGTTGCCAGGTTAAAGTTCGTAAAGGGGAGGTAGTTTTAAGTTGGAAAAAGGTTAAGACAAAATAACCTTACAAGCCACTGTCTTTGATTTCGTCTTCAACTCTCCTTATCATCCATTCCTTGATTTCTTCGGCCAGCTTATCAACAGCCTCATTGTCGTGAACTCCTAAACAGATCTGGCTAGCCAATTCCGCATGGGTCAAGGCCTCGGTGAACTCTCCTGACTTCTGGTATGTCATGGATAGGTTCCACATGGCTTTTGCTTCCATAAACCGATCGGCGTGCTTTTTTCCAAGCGTACGGGCATGGCGAAAGCAGATTTGGGATTTTTCAAGTCCACCTATTTCCAAATAGGCATTTCCAAGATTCTCCAATAAAGAGTATTCGACAGGAAGGACTGTGAATTTTCTTATCTTTGGCAGACCGCGCTCGTACTTTTCAATAGCCTTAGCGTAATCCTTCAAGTTTTTATGATAATCCCCCATTTTTTTAAGAATGATGCCCTGCTCCCTGTTATCCCCTGTTTTCCTCGCTATATCCAGCGACGCATCCAGGCATTCCAGCGCTTTTTTAGGTTTACTGGTTAGCATATAGGTTGTGGATAAATTCCCTAAAATATCCATTTCCTTTACTCTAAGGTTGCCTTGGTGGGCCAGGGTTTTACCTTCCTTCAAATAGGTCAGTGCGGACTGATATTTTTTGACCGCGTTACATAAACGCCCGAGATCATTTAGAACCTGAGCTTGGAATTCTTTGTTTCCTAATTTCTGCGCCTTTTCCAGGGCCAGTTTAAAGTTCAGCTCTCCCCGTTCATATTCGTTTCCCTGGAAGCAAGCTTGTGCCAGCAAATTCAATACCTCCATTTCTTTGCTGGCTTTTCCTTCCAAACGAACAAACTCAAGAACTTTGGCGAAGCACTCAATGGCTCTTTCAAAGTTTCCGGTACGGAGACAACATTGACCTAACAAATCCAGCGAGTGTTTTTCATCCCCCACATGACCCAGTTTATTGGATAGGCTTTGAGCCTCTTCCAGGTATTCATTGGCTTTGTCATAAATGCCCAATGAGTACAGTTGCATTCCAAGGGATAGGAGATTGTTTTTTTCTGCCTCGACATTTTCCGATTCCCGAGAAGCTGTCAGAGCGGACTCATTCCATTCGATGCACTCATCAGTTGGGTGCCTCATAGGCATCAAGGTTCGGGCTTCCTTACAATAGTCACCGCAAAGTTTAGCGATGCTCGCGTCTTCTGTGCTTTTTAAGGCAGACCATTTTTGTCCTGCCTGAATATTAAACCAGTCCAGATCAAACAGGTTCAGGGCACTCTCCAAGGCCTCTTCGTCACTTGCATAAAGTTCATTGGCATCTTTCAGGATATCGAAATAATAAAAAGCCAGGGTTCGATGGGTGAGGATTTTTTCTGACGGCCTGACTTCAGCCTTAATCAGTTTATGAATCACTTCGTGGAAGGAATACCTTTTGTTTATAACATCGTGCTCCAACAGCCCGAGAAACACCAGCCGCCCCAGATGTTCGCCATCCCTGTCTCCACATATATTAGCCGCGGCTTTCTCATCAAAGGAGCCGGAAAATAATGCCAGCTTTCGAAAGACGGTAGCTGTCTCCTTTCTCATGTCCCTGAACATGACGTTGAAAATCGGCTCAACATTCCTATCTACGATCTCCTTTTTATCTTTATCTTCCCCCTCTTCAAAATCACCCTCCGGCTTCATAATCTGTCTTTCTTCGCGAAGCTCGCGGATCAACGTATCCACCGACATTTCGGGAGTCGCTCTTAGAAAAGAACCTGTAAGAGATATTGCCAGCGGAGAATACCCGCATAAATCAATAATCTCGGGTGCCCAACGTTTTGAGTTGGGGGCAAGGAAGAAAAGAAGGAGTTCCGCTTCATCCGGAAACAACTCTTTAACCGGTTTGGCATAAGACCCCGTAATCGAAATTTTGTTACCCGATGTGAAGATCATCAAACCTGGTTTTCCAGGCATAAGGCGCTTGACCTGACTCGGCTTGGCAACATTTTCAAGCAACATCAAAACCCTCTTGCCTTTCAGTGCCGCTCCATACTGCTGTGCCAACACAGCCGGGTCATTAGGAATGGGCTCTTTCGGGAAAAAAGCCCGCAAGACATAACCCATTGCCTTGCTGACAGGCAAAGCTTTGTCTCCCTCCACCTGCAGATCGATATAAAACTGAGCGTCTGGATATTTCGGGGCCAGTTGCTGGGCAAGTTCAATAGCCAGAGAAGTCTTTCCGGTTCCCTTCTCGCCATACAGGCAAATTGGGCCACCACTTTCCCAGCTTCTCCCCATAACTTCCAGGACAATATCTTTTCTGCCAAAAAATGCCGGAATCTTGTTGGGGAGTTGGTTTTTAGACAATGCCGGAAAGCTTCGCGCATTGATCATTGACAACTGATTAAGCAGGCTACTGCCACCTGCACCTTTGGATGCAGCGGATGCGGAAGGCGCCGTAGAACCGAAGGTTGATTCTGCTCCGACAGGAGAACCTTCGCCTGAATTGGTATCTGAGCCAATTTTGTCACCGGATTTAGGCTTTCCTAAAATAAACATGAAACCTATAACAACGACTAACAAAACGATTATGACTAGTGACAAATCCATTGGATATTCTAAAAAGCCTTCATCAAGGATTAGAAAAGGGGCTCCAGAAAACGTAATTTGACCCTTGTTGCAGGAGGGCCAAATTGCCTCATTATTATACTATGTAATGTTTAGCATTATCCCACTTTTAATCGAAAATTCAATGTTTTGAGCCCAGTTTCTTGACCTCCCCCCCCATTTGTGGGATGCCTAATAATCGAAAGCTTAGCGGTTAATAAACCCCGCGCAATGACTTCACTAAATATTCAGCATCAGCTTGACTTGCTCATTGGATTTCAGTAGTATTAACGAAAGATAACTCTTTAAACTAGTCCTGTGAGGCTATCAAGGGGAAAAATGACGTTTGGTGTAAAAAATATTCTGCTACCTCCTGTCCAGGCTTTGGTTTTGCCTTGAGGAGGTTTTTTTTTGCCCGGTTTAATTTATGAGCTCAACACTTCTAAACTCAAAAGATATTTCCCGTGCGGTCAGCCGCATATCCCATGAAATTCTGGAACGTAATCATGGCGCCGGAAATATAGCCCTGGTGGGAATTCGAACCCGTGGTGTGGTGTTATCCCAAAGATTGAGAGAGAAAATAAAAGAAATCGAGGGTGTGACGGTAGACCATGGGGTACTGGATATCACGCTTTACAGAGATGACCTTGCAGACGGGATCCATAAACCTGAATTAAAAAAGACTGAGATCGCCTTCGCGTTGGAAGGCAAACATATTATTCTCTGTGATGACGTTTTGTTTACGGGAAGAACTATTCGTGCGGCTATTGATGCACTTATGGATTTTGGACGACCCTCATCCGTCCAATTGGCAGTGTTGATTGACCGGGGCCACCGTGAGCTACCTATCAGACCTGATTATGTAGGCAAAAATATTCCCACGGCCAAATCCAAACGTGTTCAGGTTTTATTAGCCGAGGAAGATGATGAAGACAAGGTAATTATTCAGGAGCAGTCCAACTGATGGCACTGTCCACAAAAAATATTTTAGGGACGAAAGAATTAACACAAAGCGATATCCTGCAAATTCTGGATACTGCAGATTCCTTTAAAGAAATTTCCACACGAGCTATTAAAAAAGTCCCTGCCCTTAGAGGTAAAACGATCATTAACCTGTTTTTTGAACCCAGCACTCGCACACGGACTTCATTTGAGATTGCCGGAAAGCGTTTGAGTGCTGATGTGATAAATATATCCGGTTCTACGAGTAGCACCGTAAAAGGAGAAAATTTAATAGATACGGCACGGAATTTGGAAGCCATGAGCCCGGATATTCTGGTGGTTCGGCATCATTGTTCTGGAGCGGCCGAACTCCTGTCTCAATTTGTGAACAGTCCGATTATCAACGCAGGAGATGGGGCGCATGAACATCCCAGTCAGGCATTGCTGGATCTTCTCACCATTCGTAGTCACAAGGGCGATTTAAAAGGACTCAAAGTTGCAATTGTTGGCGATGTCAGTCATAGCCGAGTGGCCCGTTCCAATATTAGAGCGATGCAAACGATGGGCATGAAAGTTCGGGTTGTTGGACCTCCCCCGCTAATTCCTGTTGAAATAGAACGTCTTGGTGTAGAGGTGAGTCATAATCTTGCTGAAGCGATTAAAGATGTCGATGTGATCATGGTTCTTCGTATCCAGTTGGAACGGCAAAACCAGGGACTTCTATCAAGCCTTCGTGAATATTCAAACTATTTTTGTCTGACCTCAGAAACCCTGGCTCAAGCACAGGATGATGTTCTTATCATCCATCCGGGGCCCGTCAACAGAGGCATCGAGATTGCTCTGGATGTGATGGAAGGTCCTCGTTCTCTTATTTTAGATCAGGTCACCAACGGGGTTGCTATCAGAATGGCCCTTTTTTATTTATTACTCGGGGAGAATAATGCAAACCCTAATTAAAAATGGGCAGGTTATTGATCCAGCAAACCAGATCGATGGTCCCTTTGATATTCTGATCGACAAGAGAAAAATTTCTGCCATTGAGCCCCGTGGAAAAATACCTGAAAGCAAAAATATTTCTGTAATAGACGCGAAGGATTGTGTAGTTGCTCCCGGCTTCTGTGATATGCATGTGCATTTCCGCGAACCCGGTCATGAATATAAAGAGACCATAGAAACCGGATGTGCCTCAGCGGTAGCCGGCGGATTTTCCACCGTGGCGGTAATGCCCAACACCTTTCCCGTCAACGATAACCACTCAATTACTGAGTTGATTCTCTCCCAGGCTAAGAAAACCAATTTGGCCAATGTCTTTCCCATTGGAGCTATCACCAAAGGATTAAAGGGAGAAACCTTATCGGACATGGGCGAATTAAAAGAAGCCGGGTGCATCGGTTATTCGGATGATGGGAAGCCGGTCATGGACAGTGAATTGATGCGAAGGGCACTTGAATACAGCCGAATGTTTGACCTGCCCTGCATACAGCACAGTGAAATTCTTGATTTGACACGTGAAGGTTGCATGAACGAAGGCATTATCTCTACAGAATTAGGTTTGAAAGGAATGCCGGTTGAAGCGGAAGATATTATGGTATTTCGGGACATCTGCTTGTTACGTAAAACAGGTGGACGCCTTCACGTTGCACATATAAGCAGTGGCGGAGCTGTCGAGCTGGTTCGCCAGGCCAAGGCTAAGGGACTTCCTGTAACGTGCGAAGTGGCTCCGCATCATTTCACTCTTACGGAAGAAGCCTGCCGCAATTATGACACCAACACCAAAATGAGTCCTCCTCTAAGGACCCACGAGGACCTGGAGTTGATCAAGGAGGGGTTGCGAGATGGGACAATAGATATCATTGCTACAGATCATGCCCCCCATGATGTGGCCGACAAACAGATGGAGTTCAGCAAAGCATGTTTTGGCATCGTTGGCTTGGAGACAGCCCTTCCCCTGACTCTTAAAATGGTCGATGAAAAAGTGATCACTTTGCAAAAAGCGGTAGATCTCCTCACGCATCAGCCCAGTCGTCTTTTTAATTTAGATAAAGGGTCCCTGGGAGTCGGCAAAGATGCAGACATTGTAATTTTCAATCCCAAAACGCAGTACACTATAGAACCTGAAAAGTTTAAGTCCCGCAGTAAAAACTCTCCTTACAAAGGCTGGAAAGTAAGAGGAAAAGTTCTGCACACCCTGGTAGCAGGAAAAACTGTTTATTCTGCCGATAACAAATAACGCGAATCCACAAAATTTATGAAAGCATATTTGGCCCTGGCCGATGGAAAAGTCTTTGAGGGAGAGCATTTTGGCGCCGAGGGTGAAGTGGATGCAGAAATTGTGTTCAATACCAGTATGTCCGGTTATCAGGAAGTGATTACAGATCCTTCTTATTGCGGTCAAATGGTGGCAATGACTTATCCCCTTATTGGTAATTACGGTGTCAACCCTCAGGATTTCGAGTCCGACCGCCCTCACCTTTCCGGTTTTATCATTAAAGAATTGAGTGGCATTGCCAGCAATTGGAGATCAAGGGGGAAACTGGAAGATTTCTTAAAAGAATTCGGTATCATCGGTATTCAGGGAATCGATACGCGTGCCTTGACGCGTCGTATTCGTGAAAAGGGGGCACAACAGGCTGTCTTGTCCACGATTACCCGAGACCCGGACGAACTGATTCGTAAAGCGCAGAACTCTCTGGGCCTTGAGGGCAAAGACATGGTGAAAGAAGTGACTTGTCAATCCCCTTATGACTGGGAAGAAGGAGAATGGGATATTTTCAAGCCTTCCCCTAATGCCGCTGTGGATAAAAAATTCTTCGTTGTTGCCTATGACTTCGGAATAAAGAGAAATATATTGAGAAAGCTGGTTGCGGCGGGTTGCCGTGTTCGTGTTGTTCCGGCATCTACTTCGGCTGAGGAGGTGCTGGCACTGAAGCCGGATGGAGTCTTTTTGTCGAATGGTCCAGGCGATCCCGAAGGTGTATCGTATGCGGTTAAGAATATTAAATTTCTCCTCGGTAAAGTTCCGATTTTCGGTATTTGCCTGGGGCACCAAATCTTGAACCTTGCATTAAATGGACAGACCTTTAAACTCAGGTTTGGGCATCATGGAGGAAACCAGCCCGTAATGGATACCCGTTCCGGAAAAGTTGAGATCACTTCCCAGAATCATGGGTTTGCAGTAACACCGGAATCTGTCGGGTCCTCTATAGATGTGACATCCATCAACTTAAATGATCAAACGGTTGAAGGCATTCGCCATAAAGAGTGGCCCATTTTTTCGGTTCAGTATCATCCTGAGGCTTCACCTGGGCCACACGATTCCAGCCACCTTTTCCAGCAATTTACAAATCTCATGAAAGCAGGAGCTTGATGTTTAAAGAAACTTTGGAGCAACTCTTTGAGTTTGTTGCCCAGCATATTCCTTCAGAGCAAATAATGATGGCCAAGAAGGAGTACCAGAAAACGACAGGGGAAATTTATGAGGATGATAAATCTTATAACACGAGAATGGCTCTGTTTTTGGAATGGTACCTGTTAGACCATTATGAACCGGGAGCCCGCCGCACTGTTCTGGAAAACATGATTGAAGAGAACTCCTTATCATGGGCTCCAGAGCGCCTGGAAGCATACAGGAATGTTTCCAATAATATTCAGGCACTTTTTGAAATCAAGAAAATTCGTGATAACTCGGTGACGGTTTTAGATTTGTTCACGGATGAAAAATATCAGGTTGACGAGGAAGATTCAAAACTTGCGTTCAGGAAGAATGACGTTTTTCAAGGGCGCATTGTTCCTCACCAGGGAAAATATTTTTTCACAGGATACTTCTGCTTCCATCCCAACAAAACACAGCGGTATATAAAAGGTGAAACAAAAAAATTCTATTCACTTCAGAGATCCTGGAAAAAGGAGCTCATGAAACTTGAAAAAGACTTATTAGGAATTCAAAAATCACATTTTAAAAATTCTAAATCTATAGAAAAAATTAAAACTAAAATTGAACGCACTGATTTGGGCAAGAAAAGAGATACGTTAACGGGAAAACTTGTTGGTCTGGAAGAAGAAAAGGCAAAAATTGAAGCCCGTATCCAGCAGACAGGCAGAGACATAGAATATTTAAAACTGGAAAAAATAAAGTTTGAAGGGTGCAGGCTGATTTCGGAGTTGCTCAATAAACTGGCCTACATGAATTTGAAGTGGGAACGCTCCCGGCAAATAGACATATCAGATATTTATAAGAACTAATGCCTAAACGAACCGATATAAAAAAGATTCTTCTTATTGGATCCGGCCCCATAATTATTGGTCAGGCTTGCGAATTCGATTATTCGGGAACCCAAGCCTGCAAATCCTTGAAGGAAGAAGGCTATGAAATCATTTTGGTAAATAGCAATCCCGCAACCATTATGACCGATCCTGAGTTTGCGGATCGCACCTATATAGAACCGGTCACCCCCGAGGTAGTTGAAAAAATTATTGCGCGTGATAGGCCCGATGCCTTGCTTCCCACGATGGGAGGCCAAACAGCCTTAAATACCGCGCTGGCCCTTGCTGACAGAGGAGTTCTGGACAAATATAATGTGGAGTTGATCGGTGCCAGCGTGGAGGCCATCCATAAAGCCGAGGACCGGAATCTTTTCAAAGCGGCGATGGTTCGAATCGGGCAAAGTGTTCCGCCCAGTGGTCATGCCGAATCTTTGCAGGAGGCCTGGAAAATAGTTGAGGAAACCGGTTTCCCCGCAATCATTCGTCCTTCCTTCACATTAGGAGGAACCGGGGGAAGTGTCGCTTATACCAAGGATGACTTCGAAGCGCTCGTTGAGTTTGGCCTTAAAGCAAGCCCTGTCACCCAGGTATTGATCGAGAAGTCGCTCATTGGTTGGAAAGAATATGAATTGGAGGTAATGCGGGACGTAAAAGATAATGTGGTCATAATCTGTTCAATAGAAAACTTGGACCCCATGGGCGTCCATACCGGGGATAGCATCACGGTTGCTCCCGCGCAAACCCTTACCGACAAAGAATATCAAATAATGCGCAACGCGGCGATCGACATCATCCGTGAAATTGGCGTTGAAACGGGTGGCTCCAACATCCAGTTTGCCATGGATCCAAAGACCGGAGAGATGATAGTCATTGAGATGAATCCCCGAGTATCCAGAAGTTCCGCCCTGGCATCTAAGGCTACCGGTTTCCCCATTGCGAAGTTTGCGGCAAAATTAGCGGTTGGCTATTCCCTGGATGAAATCAGGAATGATATCACACGGGTCACCCCCGCCTCTTTTGAGCCGACCTTGGATTACTGTGTCGTTAAAATCCCGCGTTTCACATTTGAAAAGTTTTTGAAAACGGAACCTATCCTATCCACACAAATGAAATCTGTGGGTGAGGTCATGTCCATTGGCCGTACTTTCAAGGAGGCTTTGCTGAAATCTATCCGGTCCATGGAAACAGGGCTTCATGGTTTTGAGGAAGAATTCCGGTTCAGCCTGAACAAGGTTGGTTTGTCCCCGGAGCAACAAAAGGAAAAAATTCTAGCCGCTTTGAGCCTGCCCTTTTCGGACCGGCTTTGGCATGTTGCCGCCGCCTTGCGAAGAGGTATCACCATTGACCAAGTTTATCAGGTTACAGGTATTGACCCCTGGTTTCTGGACAATATGCATTGCCTCATCAATGTTGAACAAAAATTATTGCAGTTGGATGGAATTTCCAGCATGGATGATGAAACTCTCGTAAACGCTAAAAAAATGGGATTTTCTGATATCTATTTGGCAAAGCTTCTAAACTGTGATGAAAAAGATATATTTCAACGCCGAGCCAAGTCCAAAATCTACCCCGTCTTTAAGAGAGTCGATACCTGCGGTGCTGAATTTGAGGCTTTCACTCCCTATTTGTATTCCACCTATGAGGAGGAATGCGAAGCCGATGTGACTTCCAGAAAAAAAATCATGATTCTAGGTGGAGGACCGAACAGAATCGGCCAGGGAATAGAGTTTGACTATTGCTGTGTTCATGCATCTTTCGCCCTTAAGGAAGATGGCTATGAAACCATCATGGTCAACTGCAACCCTGAAACTGTAAGTACGGATTACGACACCTCGGACCGACTTTATTTTGAGCCGTTGACCCTCGAGGATATTCTGAATATCACTAGAGTGGAAAAACCCGATGGTGTGATTGTTCAGCTTGGAGGACAGACTCCGTTAAAACTGGCGTTATCATTGATGAATGCAGGGGTTCCTATTATCGGCACAAGTCCTGTTGATATTGATCGCGCCGAGAACAGAAAACTTTTCACAGAAGTTCTGGATAAACTTGGACTCCATTCACCTAGCAATGGAACCGCCGTTTCCTATGAGGAAGCCCGCAAAATCGCTGAGCAGATTGGCTACCCGGTAGTAGTTCGCCCTTCGTATGTATTGGGAGGTCGGGCCATGGAAATTGTTTATAGCCAGGATCGCCTGGAACATTATATGCAACATGCGGTGCAAGCATCTCCCGAACACCCGATCCTGATCGATGACTTCCTGGAGGATGCCACGGAAATTGATGTCGACGCCATTTCTGATGGTCAGGATGTGGTGATCGGCGGAGTGATGGAACATATTGAAGAGGCCGGAATACATTCTGGCGACAGTGCCTGTTCTCTGCCAGCCTTTTCCCTTCCACCTGAAACAATTGATGAAATAAAAAAGCAGACCTATGCCTTGGCACGAGAACTCAAAGTCATTGGCCTGATGAATATCCAATTTGCAGTTAAAGAGGGAACTGTTTACATCATTGAAGTGAACCCTCGGGCTTCGCGAACGATTCCTTTTGTAAGCAAAACTATCGGGGTTCCGTTGGCTAAAATTGCCGCCAGGGTTATGGCCGGAAAAACTTTAAAAGAATTAGGGTTTACCGAGGAGAAATCCTTTTCCCATATTGCTGTGAAAGAATCCGTCTTCCCGTTCAACAAGTTTCAGGATGTCGATGTCCTGCTGGGCCCTGAAATGAAATCTACAGGTGAAGTTATGGGAATTGACACTGTTTTTGGGCGGGCTTTTGCAAAATCACAATTGGCGACTGGAGTCAAACTTCCCATAGATGGTACGGCTTTCATCAGTGTTAAAGATTCTGACAAACCCAAAACACTTGCAATTGGCAGAGAACTAATAGAAATGGGCTACTGTTTAATCGCGACACGAGGTACGGCTGATTATCTGGAAAAAAATGGGGTTAAAGTTTCAGCCATCAATAAAGTCAAGGAAGGTGCGCCACATTGCGTGGAAGCCATTGAGGCGAAGCAAATAGATATCGTTATCAATACGGTGTTTGGCGAACAATCTATAGAGGATTCATTTTCCCTCAGGAGAAGTTCGCTGAACCAAAACCTTCCATACTGCACGACCATGGCTGGTGCGTCAGCTCTGGTAAAGGCTTTAAAATTCGTCAAGGACGATGATCTTTCGATTACATCTATACAGGAGTATGGAGCAAATTCATAAACCTACCCCCGTTGATTTGTTTATGGAAGCTTGTTTCTCCCCAAAGCGGTTGTAGATCGAATGAGAAATCCTGTTTCATAATCCTTTCCAGCCAGAGACCTGGCTTTTGAAAACCCTTCCCATGCGTGCAAAATTTGAATGACTCCGGTTTTCACATAAATATCTCCCAAATCGTTTCCCGTAAAAGGGTCATGCAAGCCTAAACCCATAGCATGAACCTTAAACAAATCACCAATACGAACCCCGTTGGTTGAGCCGAGGTTTACCAGAACCTCCTCTTCGACTTGACCTTTTCGACCCATTTGGGACATGGTCTCTTTTTTGTTGATGGCTATTATTTCGCCTTCAAGCCTAATGGAATCGAGTTTCTCCATTATGAATGTTCCGATTTCCCGTTTTAAATACTCGAGCGCATGATTCATGGAACTCAGTTCATATTTTCCCTGCCTGTCCTCCATGTTCAACTTTTCCCAGGAAAAAGGCCTGTTTCCTAAATTAGAAAAGGCTTTGAAAGTTCTTTCAAAAAGGATTCTACCCGTTTTATTTTGGACGAGCTCAACGTGAACCTGAAGTTCAGCATTTTCACGTTTAAGGGGTCCCGGAGGTTGGGATGAATTTTCTGTTTTTAGGTCAGGCTGGAATTTAATAACTTCCCCTCTGATTTCCGTTAGGGACGCCTTTTTGGGAACTCTCCCCATTCCAACCGGCCAATGAGGGGCCATGGGAGTCTGATTCATTTTTCGCATAGGACTTCCAGAGCCCTGTATAGATACGATCCCAGGAAAACCCATTTCCCCAGAATTAAAAATGGCTGGCTCCACACCACCGTTATCAAGGAGCTTGTTCTGGTTATCCATTGCCCCTTCCATATTTCCAGATATGGAAAGCATATGAACTCGTTTTTGACGAGTGAGTTCTTGAGTTATTAATTCTGCGATAATATTCCCGGGCTGATAAGGCTTGTCCCAACCTGCCGGATCTTTGAATTGTCCGACCAATACCTTTTTTTTGTAAAACGCCTGGGATGGAGATGAGATGAAAAAGCAGGGGATAAAAAATACAAAAATAAAAATTTTTGACCAGATTTTATTTTTCATCGAATTTATTGATTTAAGGAATATGACGTTATATGCTATATCGACATATTTTCGTAAATCTACATCCTAATTCCGGAAAAATTGACTTGAAGTGGGATGAAATTCTGATCTGTGATACGCCCCTAGATTTATAGACACCTTGTAAGGTAAAAATGGAATACCAAAACAAGGAGTTTATGATGCCCAAAGGAATACGTTACGCAGAAGAGTTTAAGAGGGATGCGGTTTCTCAGGTTAC
>Ga0233430_1000769_pt1 | contig 53237 bp, 28 predicted proteins | sample SI_118_April2016_2_FD_179883 | JGI IMG/M metagenome (GOLD analysis project Ga0233430, IMG submission 179883) | Seawater microbial communities from Saanich Inlet, British Columbia, Canada - SI_118_April2016_150_MG | ecosystem: Environmental > Aquatic > Marine > Inlet | place: Canada: British... | reverse complement strand
CGTATGCATGGTATCTCCATCCAATTCATTTGAAATCCCAAATATGTTAAGATCTGCCACCGGTGCTTTGGGCAATACTTCCTTAAAATTACCCACAAGCACTACTGCTTCCGAAGAAATCGGTAGTCTGGCCCGATCGAAAAGTCTTTCCTGGGCAGCCTTGGCGCGTTCAACATCCTCTGCACTGGCCACAGCAGTAATGAACCTGAGTTGCCCATTCCAGTTGCGGTTCAGTTGAATTGACATGAGAATCGCCAGATCCTTGTTGGGACTGGAACGCCTCAGCCAGACATTCAAGGTCTCTTTATCTCCCAGCGCGTTTTTTGCATGTTGCGAGTAGACGGCAATCCCCATCTTTTCTCTGACAGCTACTGCGATCATATCTTCCAATCTCTCATCCTTGGACCGATCATTACTCATACTTAAAAACATGATGTTAGGTGCAAAATACATGCTCCGCATGACTTGAGCAGTAATACTGATACCCTCAAGAAAATGGCGACATTCAATGAGAGAGCTGGTGACCAGCAAGTCTTCGGCTTTAAGCGGCTCCGCCAGCTCAATTAATTGGCGCTCCTTGGTACTGTGTTCTTCCGAATCTACCTTTACCTCAGGACCTTTTCTGAAAATTCGATTGCTGAGAGAACGGATTATCGAATTCATGCTCTCTTCGGCAATTTTTACTGAGAATAGACGCAGGGTACCAGAAGGGAAAACGATATCCCTGAGAAATCCCATGCGATGTTTCCAGGCCAGGGGATCTTCAACAGGTACCATGATATTCGGTTTCCAGGTTTTCGGATGAGACTTCAATTTTTCAGATTGACGTGCAGACCACTCAGCCATCGCCATAAACATTCCAGCGCGAACATCACCCCAGGGAGCCTGCAAACCGCGCTTGACCTGCACCAGATAAGCCGTGATGATGAGGAGCCAGGCAACTGTAGCGAAGATGGGATTGACCATAAACATTACAATTACTGCCCATAGGAATCCAATAATGGGTATGCTGATGTGGACCCGGAAAAGGGGTCTAAATGAGGGGATACCTATCCCAAGTTGAAGCGCAACTGCAATATTGATGGTGGCGTAAGTAATCAGGAAAAACATGGTGAGGAGTGGGGCGATGGTATTGAGGTCACCAAGTAAAAGACTCACCATTATGGCTATTGCTGTGAAGATGATTGAGTAAACCGGTTCTCCTGCCTTACTACGTGTGGCGAAAAATCTAAAAAAGGGAACCACTTTGTCTGAGCCCATGGCCATAAGTGTACGGGGAGCCCCTACTACTGAGCCCAGGGCTGAAGAAAGGGTGGCGCCCAGGACACCAGCCGCCACAGCTAATTTCCAGCGTGATATATCCATCATAATGGTGTTATTTGAGACCAATGCAGCTGAATCAGCGAGATGATCCAGATAGTAGGCCACCACCACATAAACAACAAAGGAGACTGCGATGGCTGATAGCATTCCCAGGGGTAAAGATTTCTTCGAATCCTTTAAATCACCGGACATGGCTGCACCGGCTTCTATTCCAGTTACGGCTGGGAAAAAGATGGCAAATACAACCCAGAATGAGGCTTGGGGGAAATCACCCCAGACGATGATTTGAGGAGTGGCTTCTCCAGATGCAGCAAAAAAGGAGATGAGAGAAATAACAATAACAAACATGATCAGGTATTGGGTCCGCATGGCGAACTGGGCTCCCAGGAGACTCACAATCAGCACCAGAACCAGCACCGAGACACCTATTAGAATGGGATCGTGGGCAGGGAAAAGTGCAATCCAGGCTTCCGTGAAACCTGAGATATACATGGCGCCGCCCAATGTCTGTGACAAGTATAGGGGAATACCTACGGCACTGCCTGCCTCCAGACCCAGCGATCTGGAGATCAGGGCATAGGAACCACCTGCTCCAACACGGGTATTTGTGGCAATAGCTGCTATGGAAAGACCCGTGGTCACAGTAATCATTTTGGCCAGCAGGATGATGACCAGCGCACCACCAAACCCAGCATTTCCCACTACCCAACCCAGGCGCAGGTACATGATGACGCCAAGAATGGTTAAAATAGTGGGGGTGAAGACACCGGCAAATGTCCCTAATTTTTTCATTTATTCAGACCTCATGATGAGAAAATGGATGTTATGTTCAGTAATATCACGGTTTCATATTAATGAATAAATATATAATCTCACTAAATATTCCATTGTTAATCAGTTTGAAAATCTCAAATTTTCTCATTGTGATAAAAACATTGTTGATCGCACTACTCTTTTTGGTGATTACGAACTTTTCAACAGCCCAAGCTGTGGGTACTGGTGAGGTCTCTGGAAGAATAATGGATTCAAAAACCCTGGAATCACTTCCTGGTGTTAATGTTGTCATTGATGGTACGCGTCTGGGAGCAGCTGCAGATAATGATGGCTATTTTTTTATTGAGGAAGTTCCTGCTGGTGAATATCGCCTACACATCAGAATGGTTGGTTATAAGGCTAAGATCCTTAGACAAGTCCAAGTTGCCGCTAATCAGCAAACCGAATTGCAGATTGAACTGGAAGCTATTTCCATTGAGATGGGTGCTGTCACTGTAACCCGTGGAAAGCGGGAGGGAGCAGGGGAACGCCTGAATCCCAGTCAAAGAGAACTGGAACCCCGGGAAATCTTAACCCTGGCCGGTGGCGGTGAAGATATTTTTCGAGGGATTACTACCATGCCCGGTGTCATTGCCCGTTCAGATGCTTCAGCCCAATTTTATGTCCGCGGGGGAACTCCAGACCAGAATTTGATCATCGTGGATGATGTTCCAGTGTTTAACCCATACCGACTTAAGGCTCTGGGGGGTCCCATCAGCATGTTTAATCCTGATGTAGTTGAATATGTGGAGCTTTTACCGGGAGGGTTTTCGGCCCAATATGGTGATAAGCTTTCCTCAGTGCTCATCGCCCGAAATAGAGAGGGTAGTCGTTTTGAAAACCTGGGGAAAGCCAGTATGAGTCTTATTGATGTACGCGTTCTGGCTGAAGGTCCCCTGCCAGGATCAGGCGAAGAGGGCTCCTGGCTATTATCGGGTCGTCGCACCTACTACGATGTACTCCTGGATCGATTGGCTGACGTCCCCACGGGTACGGTTTTCCCAAATTTCAAAGACATTCAAGGCAAAGTTGTCTATGATCTTTCCCCAGAGCAGAAGATCCGAATCAACTTTTCTGATTCCCGGGAAGAGATGATATTGACCGAGCTTGAGATCGACGGGGAAGGTGAAGATCTCGATCTATTTGAGGATGAAGACTTCTTTACCTTAAGCAACAATATTGATAGTCGTTTGACCAGTGTAGGCTGGATGAATGCTTTTAGTGATGTCTCCTTATCAAACCTGACCTTATCTCGTTTTAATGATACTTGGACCATGAATCTCAAAGCAGGTGATTACCACTACTCGCCTGTAATAGATATGCGAAAATTGGAGATTAGAGAAGATCTCACTCATATTCTGACGCCCAGGCATACCTTGAAAACCGGAATAACTGTTGCTGATCTTATCACCGATATTGGTATCTCCATGACCATGGACTCCAGCTCTTATTATGAGCAAAATCCTGAAGATCGTCGTAACGATGATGGCGCTATACTGGACCGGGATCTCCGGCTTCAAAATGCCAGCTCTATGAGTGGAATGTACATTCAGGATCAGTGGATTCTGATTCCACCGATTCTCACTGTGTTAGCAGGTTTCCGAGGGGACTATTCCACCTATACACAAGAATGGGTGTACAGCCCGCGTTTATCCGCAACCTACAATTTGAATTACCAGACCTCCCTGCATTTGGGGTGGGGACATTATTATCAAGCGCCCAATTTTGTTTCATTATTTGAACGGTTTGAGAGATCCATAGAGTGGAATTTGTTTGAGACCATTCGTCTGGGTACGGAAAAGGCTGAGCACAGTTTGTTTGGCATCGAGTATCGTCCTTCTGAAAAGTATGTGACCAAACTTGAAGGTTATTACAAGGATCTAAAGAGCCTGGTAGTTCAACGTGACTCGACTTTCAATTTTATTCCCGATAATTCTGGAGAAGGATTTGCATACGGGGCAGAATTATTTTTGCAGAAACGTGACCTGCCCAACTCGCGCTTATCTGGGTGGCTCAGTTATTCATATAGTATTTCCATGGAAAAGGGTGAAAAGCCCTACTACTATTATCGTGAATTTGATCAACGTCATACTTTCTCGCTGGTAGGCCGATATAATCTCTACAATAACATGTATCTGGATATCCAATATAGCTATGGCAGCGGTTTCCCCTGGACTCCTCCCCGATATGATAGCCAGGGTCATGTCCTAAGAGATGCCGATGGAGAATTACGCTTTGAAGAGAAAAACACGGCGCGATATCCCATCTACGAACGATTGGATCTCCGGATGTCCATGCTAGGGAATCTATTTGGGGATTACAAGATTGAGTGGTATCTGGAGTTGGTCAATGCTCTGGACCACAAAAATATATATGAGTATTACTGGTCTGATGACTATGAGACCCGCTTCACCTCATACATGCTCCCATTGCTACCCTTTTTCGGAGCGAGAGTAAGTTTTTAAGTTTGTCTGTGCATTTAAGGACATAAAGATTGTCAAAATGTCCAGATATAGCTCAATGCGTTTAGACTGAAAAATACTTGGCCCTGGGATGATGTACGACAATGGCTGAGGTACTCTGTTCTGGCACAATCTGATATTCTTCAGTTAGTGAAATCCCTTCTGACTCAGCATCCAGTAATTCGAAAATAAGTTCTTGATCTTTCAAGTCTGGACAAGCTGGGTAACCAAATGAATAACGACTACCCTGATACTTCTGTCTGAATAGTTCTTTCGCACCATCACCGTCATCGCCTGCTATGCCTAATTCAATACGGACCTGTTTATGCCAGTATTCTGCCAGAGCTTCAGCAGTCTCAACGGCAAATCCATGAAAGTACAGATAGTCGGTATAGGCATTGTCACTATACAATTTCTGAGCATACTCTGTTGCCGTGGCTCCCACCGTCACCAGTTGGAAAGCCAGCACATCACGTTTTCCTGATTCAACACTGGAGTAATAATCTGGTATGGATATACCTGGAGCTTCACTCTGTCGAGGGAAGTCAATAAAGTGTTTGGGTTTTTTGTCATCAGGATGCGCATATATCCAGAGTCTGTCACCTTCTGACTGACAGGCGTAATACCCATAGATGACTTTTGGAAATAGCAATTTCTCTGCGATTACCTGTTCCGACAACTTATCAAAAGTCGGAAAAATGGTTTCCCGTTCAAGTCTGGAGTATTCTTCAGCGCTCACCTTGCCCCTTTTGAATCCCCACTGTCCACGGAAAAGGGCGGACTGATTGATATAGGGGAAAATGGTCTCAAGACTCACATCATCAACCACTTTGCGTCCCCAAAAGGGTGGCTCAGGGATTCGTTCGGCAGGCTGCAGTATCTCAATATCTTTTAATGCAGCTTTCCTGGTCTTGCTCGTTTTTACAGTCTGAGCGCTTGCGATATCCTGCTCCAGGGTACCCGCTTCGATCTGCTGCATGAACTTTAATCCATCAAACGCATCACGGGCATAAGCCAGCGATCCAGCATAGTTTTTGCGTAGATCCTGTTCCACATATGCACGTGTGAGTGCTGCTCCCCCCAGGATAATCGGAGGGGTGACACCATGCTCCATAAGAACTTCAAGATTGTCCTTCATGATAATGGTGGACTTCACGAGGAGACCACTCATACCAATGGCATCGGCTTGCTCGTCCTGGAAACTTTTTAACATGGCTTCCACCGACACTTTGATTCCCAGATTGACTACATTGAAGCCATTGTTGCTGAGTATGATGTCTACCAGGTTCTTCCCAATATCATGGACATCACCCTTCACAGTGGCCAGGATGATCTTGCCCTTGGCCGAGGCATCAGTTTTTTCCATAAAGGGTTCGAGATAACTCACTGCTGACTTCATGGTTTCAGCAGATTGGAGCACAAAGGGGAGCTGCATCTTTCCTGCTCCGAAGAGTTCGCCGACTTTCTTCATCCCATCCAACAGAATATTATTTACGATATCCAGCGCTGAATATTCCTTCAGACCAGCTTCAAGATCTGCCTCGAGACCAGACCTATTCCCATCGATGATGCGAGCAATCAGACGCTCTTTTAGAGGTAGGGAAGAGAGATCGACCTTGTTCTTGGCTGCAGCAACCAGATCGGTGTGCAACTCCAAAAGACTCACCAGTGGATCGTAATCACCTACTCGTTTATCAAGAATAAGATCTTCACAGACTTTTCGATCCTGCTCTTTGATCTGGAAAAAGGGTTGAATGCGCCCGGCATGCAGAATGGCGGCATCCAGACCAGCCTCGATAGCCATGTTCAAGAAGACCGAGTTTAGTAAATGTCGTGTGGCAGGTTTAAGACCGAAGGAAACGTTGGATACACCCAGGCTGGTAAAAGCTTGTGGAAATGCTTTTTTGATGAGCCGGATACCCTCGAGGGTAGCAATGGCTGATTTACGGAACTCTTCATCACCTGAAGCCAGTGTGAATGTGAGAGGATCAAAAAAGAGATCGCTCTCTCGGAGACCATGTTTGGTCACAGCTAAATCATATATGCGTTGAGCGATTTCAAGTTTTTTCTCAGCACTTTTGGCCATACCATCTTCATCGATGGTGAGACAGACCAGACCGGCACCAAACTCACGGCAAAGTTTGATGACTTCCTCGGCTTTGGCATCACCGTCTTCCAGGTTAATTGAATTTACAATGGCACGACCTGTGATACGCTCCAGAGCGGTACGGATCGAGGGCACTTCTGTGGAGTCAATCATGATGGGTATGGATATCTGACTGTTCAGTCTATTGATATATTCATCCATGTCAGCAGCTTCATCGCGACCTACATAGGCGACACAGACATCTAATACATGAGCACCTTCAGCAACCTGATCACGAGCCATGCTCACCATACCATCCAGATCTCCAGCCAGGAGCATTTCCCGGAATTTCTTTGATCCGTTGGCGTTGGTGCGTTCCCCGATTATCAGGGGAGCAGGTTCCTGCTTAAATGAGGAAACTGAGTAGAGTGATGTGGCGCCGGCTGTAAAGGCTGGTTCCCTTTTGGCCGGGTTGAGCCGACCTGCCTGTTCTACTACTTCCTTTAGATGTTCACTGGTGGTTCCGCAACAACCACCGACGACGCTGACACCCATGCCTGTAATAAAATGGCTGAGATCATGAGCCAATTCAGGGCCAGTTAGATCATAAACCATTTCACCATCAATATTGTGAGGCAGTCCTGCATTAGGAATCACAGATATGGGGAAAGGTGAGTGGGCAGCAAGTGAGTGAAGGTGTTCACTCATGGCTTTGGGACCTGTTCCGCAATTTAGACCGACTACATCCAGGGGATAGGGTTCCAGTGTTGTGAGTGCTCCCAGCATATCTGTACCCAACAGCATGGTTCCCATGGTTTCCATGGTAACTGAGGCCATAACGGGTAGATCAATGTGCTTTTCTCTGAGTGTATGGAATACAGCATTCAAGGCAGCCTTCGCCTGCAATGGATCCTGAACCGTCTCCACCTGGAGGACATGGACACCACCATCAATAAGACCGGCAGCTTGTTCCCGATAGGCCTGGTAAAGTTCTTGATAGGAGATGTGTCCCAGAGAGGGAAGTCGAGTCCCTGGACCCATAGAACCTGAGACATATCTGGGATGTGCCGGTGTTGTAAACTCATCAGCCACAGAGCGGGCGAGCTGAGCCGCTTTTAAATTTATTTCATACACCTTTTCAGAGAGATCATAATCTCCCAGAACAACATGAGTGCCGCCAAAGGTATTGGTCTCGATAACATCACAACCCACATCCAGAAATCCGGCATGAATGGACTTAATTGCGTCTGGCTTTGATAAAACCAGCAGCTCATTACAGCCTTCTTTACCCCAGAAATCTTCGTTTGTGAGATTCAAACGCTGAATGCTGGTCCCCATAGCTCCATCAAAAACAAGGACTTTATCTACTAGGCTTTGACGAAAGTTTTTCAAGCTACTACTCCTAATGGTGCATTTTTTGCATCTAATCTAAGACTATGCCAAAATAATCGATTTGCCAGCTTTTTTCCTGACATTGTTTCAAGACTTGTTTAGATTGACTCCATGATGTACAGAATCATTTCGTTGGTTTTTACTGGCATACTTCTTCTGGCTTGTGACCCCGTTGGGCAGTCGCTTGACGAAAGAAAAACGATAGAAGGCCGTACTCCGACCCAGGAAAGCTGGAACCCTGTTATCAGAATCAATTCTGTTGGCAAAGAAAATGTCCAGGCTCGTGCAGCCTATTCAGCACATTACGATAGCCCTCGTGAAATTCTATTCATCGGGAAGGTCAAGTTGGACTTCTTTAATCTGGAGGGTGAGCATAGCTCAATCATGACAGCAGATACTGGCAATATTGATGAGCGAAAACATCTGTTTACAGCCAGGGGCAATGTGTTTCTGGAGTCAGATTCAGGTATGACCCTTTCAACGAGCATCTTGTATTGGCATGAGGATGATGAATCAATTTATACAGATCAGCCCATCGTTCTCACAACCTTGACCGATACACTTTACGGTGTCGGATTTGAATCTGATGCAAATTTACAAAACTGGACAATCAAGCAACCTACTGGTGTGACTTATCGCGAGTTCGGCAATGACTGAAACCACTCTGAGCGGTAGGAACCTATTCAAACAATATGGCAAGCGCACCGTGGTGAGCGATGTTTCTGTTGAAGTAAAAACTGGTGAAGTGGTTGGTCTATTGGGTCCTAATGGAGCCGGGAAAACCACAACCTTCTATATGGTGACAGGAATGATCAGACCGAATTCAGGATCTGTCTTCCTTGGTGATGAAGAAATCACCCAATCAGCTATGTATAAACGTGCTCGAGCAGGTATCGGTTATTTGCCACAAGAAGCAAGCATCTTTAGAAAACTGAGTGTTGAGGACAATTTGAGACTGGTTTGCGAAACCCTGGATATTGATAAACAGGCCCAGGAAGAGAAGCTGGAACACTTGCTGGATGAATTATCCATTGGCCATGTTCGCAAGAACAAGGGCCACCAATTGAGTGGTGGCGAAAGACGTCGAACGGAAATCGCTCGGGCTCTGGTAACTGACCCGAATTTTATATTATTGGATGAACCATTTGCCGGTGTTGACCCTATTGCAGTGGAAGACATTCAACAAATTGTGCTGGCTTTAAAAACAAAAGGCATCGGTGTTTTAATCACCGACCACAATGTGCATGAAACCCTTTCGATAACTGATCGTAGTTATTTGCTATTTCAGGGTAAAATATTATTATCGGGTAATGCTGAATTTCTAGCGAATGATGAACAGGCAAGAAAACTCTATCTCGGAAGCAATTTCAAACTGGATCGATAAGAACTTTGGAACTATCACAACATCTTGAACTAAAACAGACCCTCACGCCGCAGCAGATCTTGCTGTCGACCTTGCTGCAATTGCCATCCATGGCGCTGGAGCTGAGGATTAAGACTGAGCTTGAAATTAATCCTCTACTAGAATTGCAGGAAGATATAGAGGAACTGGATAATCCTGAAGAAGAGGCTGAAACAGAAGAACCTGAAATCGATCTTGAAGATTATTTTTCCAATGATGGGTACGAAGCCAAAGAATATTATGATAAGAGCGCTGAAGAGGTTGAAATTCAAAACCCCTATCTGCCCAGCTTATCAGAAGAACTCCTCGACCAGATAGCAACACTACTTATTCCAGAGGACGAAAGAGCCATTCTGGAAGAGATGATATGGAGTATCGACGAACGTGGATATCTCATCGTCGAACTTGAGTTCATGGCTGAAAAATTCGAAGTTGACGTGAGCCTCATGGAGCGATTGCACAAACAGCTCACTCAGCTGGAACCACTGGGAATTGGCTCCCGTTCTCTCCAGGAATGTTTATTGATTCAAATCCGAAAAATCCATCCCGATACACCGGCTCACCATATCATTAGAGATTATTTTGATGAATTTGCCAACAAACGTTTTGAGAGAATATTGCGCAAACTTCACCTTACAAAGAGTGATTTAAGGGATGCAGAAGTATTGATTTCGCAATTGAATCCAAAACCTGGTGATGGTTATCTGGATCCAAAAACAAACTATGTGACCCCGGATTTCTATATCCGCGAGCAAGATGGGGAGTTTGTGGTTACACTAAATGATTCTTTTATCCCCGAATTGCGTATTTCTGGCAGCTATAAGAACATGTTGTCCAACCAGAAAAAGCTTGATACTGATACGAAGCTCTTCTTGAAGAAGAAGGTTGAATCAGCCAAGTGGTTTATCAACTCCATCCAGATGCGACGCATCACCATGTTAAAAGTGATCAATGCTATTATTGAACGCCAGAAGGGCTTCTTCCTATTTGGTTCAGATCATTTAAAACCTATGGTACTCAGAGATATTGCCGAAGATATCAGTATGGATATTTCCACCATCAGTCGTGTGACCAGTGGTAAGTATGCCCAGACCGATTGGGGTACTTTTGAGCTGAGATATTTCTTCAGCGAAGGAATTGAAGCTGAGGATGGTGAAAATATTTCAACCAGACGCATCAAAGAGCGTCTCAGGGTGATCATTGAGGAAGAGGATAAGTCGCATCCTATTTCTGATGAAGCCATTTCAAAAGTTTTGCAAGTTGCGGGCTTCCCCATTGCCCGCCGCACGGTAGCCAAATACCGAGAGCAACTTAGTATTCCTGTCGCCCGTCTTCGCAGAGAGATTTAAATTGTGAATATCCAGGTCGGGATATAAATCCTCACCTGGTATTTCCCCCAATTCAATTTTTTAGTTATAAAGTCTTTTATGAATGGATCTTAACACAACGTTGGTGTTGATAATGGTGACCACTATTATCCAGGCGAGATGCTCCAGCAATCCCACGTTCCAAACCTGATTAAAAATTCCTCTGCTTAACTCAACTCCGTGATAAAGCGGTGTAAACCAGGCAATGATTTGCACGGCCTGGGGCAATTCGCTCATAGGGAAAAAGATCCCTGAGAATAAAAAGAGGGGTGTCAGGAACAGAGTGAAGAAGTAGTTAAATAGCTCGATCTCTTTAATCACTGATGTGAACAAAAGCCCTATGGTGGCAAACATGAATCCAATGATGAATATGAGAGGAAAAATGAACAGGATACCCCAGTGGAGTCCCATTCCAAAGATGAAGAGGATGGATAAAAAGGCACCACCATAAATGGTTCCCCGTGTGGCTCCCCAGAGTAATTCTCCCAGGGCCAGATCCTTGGGGTTGATGGGTGTGGAGAGGATTCCATCATAGATTCGATCAAAATTCATTTTAACGAAGACGTTATAGGTCGTCTCCAATGTAGCGCCCCACATGATGCTTGAGATCAATAGCCCGGGAGCAATAAAGTTGATATAGGGGATGCCTTCCATTTCAGTGATATAGGCGCCTAAACCCAGACCCATACCCAGAAGATAGAGGAAGGGTTCAAAAAAATTGGGAAGAATATTCAATTTCCAGGTTCTTTTGTATACTGTGGCATTCCTCTGCCAGACCCGGAGCGCTGCCATGACTCTGACCTTAGGGGCTTTAATTCTCAATCGATGAGCTCCCTTCCAGTCAATTTAAGAAAGACATCTTCAAGAGACGAACGACGACTAAGCAGCGTCTTTACCGGGATATTCATATCCTGAATATGAGTATGGAGGGGCGTGGCATCCGGTGTATAGAGCAGGAGACGATCAGACAGTGATTCATGAAAATCAATCTGATCAGATACCGCAGCCAGAATCTTTTGGCGGGCTTGTTTTTCACCACGAATTTCTACCACATAGGGAGACACTTCTGATTTTATCAAATCCCAGGGTGAGGCTTCTGTGATGATCTTACCCCGATCCATGACGGCAATTTGATCACAGAGTTGTTCTGCTTCATCCATATAGTGGGTGGTAAGCAGCAGGGTAACTCCCTGATCTATCAACTCATGACATTTGGCCCAGACATGATGCCTGGCCTGTGGATCCAGTCCTGTTGATGGTTCATCTAAAATAAGAATGCTAGGTTTGTTGATAAGCGCTCTGGCTATTTGGAGTCGTCGTTTCATGCCACCGCTCAAGGTGCGGACATTTACGTTTCGCTTTTCCTCTAATTGGAAAAATTCAATCAGTTCATTGGATCTGCGAACAGCCTGTTCTCGTGTTAGATCATAATAGCGTGCATAAACCAGCAGATTGTTGATAACGTTTAAGTCGTAATCGAGGCTATCATCCTGGGTAACCACACCGATGCCCCTTTTGACAGCACTCATATTTTCCATGACATTCCAGCCATTCACATTAAGCAAACCGGATGTAAGGGGTGTGACACAATAGATCATGCGCATCACAGTGGTTTTACCAGCACCATTGGGTCCTAGAAAACCAAAACAGGTGCCAGGCTCAATTTCAAAATTCACACCATTGACAGCTTTGAGGGTGCCGTATTCCTTTGTGAGATTTTTAGCTTTGATAATGGCAGCAGGTTTTTCCATGATCCAACTTAAACGAAAATTGCACAAGGTGAAAAATTCATTTTAAATCAGAATCAAAAAGACTTGCATAGTGAAAATAATGTTCTAATGTATCAGTGCAATGAAACAAGAATTTACTCATACTGAATTGGCGCATATTCTGACCTCCTTAACCGATGAAAAACAGATGGGTAAATTGCTTCAGGCTTTTCTCACACCTCAGGAACTGGAAGACCTGGTCCTGAGGTGGGAGATTATAAAGCTGCTCCACACAGGCTTACCACAAAGAGAAATTGCCAAAGAACTCGGGGTTGCCATTGGAACCGTGTCGCGGGGAGCTAGAGAGCTGAAGTATGGGCACCATGGTTTCATGCAACTGCTCAAATCATTAGAAGAGAAAGCAGACCAATAATGCTCTCTTCAAAACTTTCACTACCCACATTTCATACATTATGGAAGATCTGGCCTAGTAGCCAGGTTCCCTTTCTTTAAAAACTAATTACTAGAAAAGAACTCAAGGAGTTACCGTGAAGAAGATTTTTCTTTCAGAAAATGACATGCCCAAAGCCTGGTATAATATTGCTGCAGATTTGAATACAGCCCCTCGGCCGCCACTGCACCCTGGAACCTTGCAACCCCTGGGACCAGATGATCTCGCGCCCCTTTTTCCCATGGCCCTTATTGAGCAGGAAATGAGCATGGAACGTGAAATTGCTATTCCTGATCCAGTCATAGAGGGCTTAAGGATGTACAGACCATCGCCTCTTATCCGAGCAACCGGTCTTGAAGCCGCACTGAAAACACCTGCGAAAATTTATTTTAAATATGAAGGTGTTAGCCCTGCTGGTAGCCACAAACCAAATACAGCTATTGCACAGGCCTACTATAACAAGCAAGAGGGTGTAGAACGGATCGCTACAGAAACTGGAGCCGGTCAATGGGGTAGTTCCATGGCTCTGGCCGGACAGATGTTTGGTCTTGAGGTGAAAGTTTATATGGTGAAGGTCAGCTATACCCAAAAACCTTATCGTCGGTCCATGATGGAAAGTTGGGGCGCGAAAATTGTCTCAAGCCCAAGTATGGACACTCAGTTCGGTCAAAAAATTCTTGCCGATGATCCAGACAATACGGGATCGCTGGGCATTGCGATTTCCGAAGCTGTGGAAGATGCTGCAACCAAGGACAATACAAAATACGCTCTGGGTTCGGTGTTGAATCATGTTCTATTGCACCAGACGGTGATTGGGCTGGAAGCGAAAAAACAGATGGAAATTGCAGGAGACAAACCAGACATCATCATCGGTTGTGTTGGGGGAGGAAGTAATTTTGCCGGGCTGGCTTTTCCTTACCTTCGAGACAAAATCAATGGTGCAGATATCGATTTCAGGGCAATTGAGCCGAGTGCATGCCCAACTCTCACGAGAGGAAAATTCACATATGATTTTGGTGATATGGCTCAGATGACGCCACTGGTATCCATGCATACGCTTGGTCACACCTTCATGCCTCCCGGAATTCACGCTGGCGGATTACGCTACCATGGTATGGCGCCCTTGCTATCCCATGTGGTTAAAGAAGGCCTGGTGGATGCTTATGCCTACCAGCAAGTTGAAGTGTTCGACGCAGCAGCTCTTTTTGCCAGAACAGAAGGGATTATTCCTGCTCCCGAATCCGCACACGCTATCAAGGGTGCGGTTGATGCTGCCATAGAAGCGCGTGAAGCCGGTCAGGAAAAAACCATCCTCTTTAATCTGAGTGGACATGGACATTTTGATATGTCAGCCTACGATGCATACTTCGCAGGAAACTTGACCGACTATCGTCCCACCGATGCAGATTTAGCCGCAGGCTTGTCATCCACGGAGGGGCTTCCTAAAGCAGATTAGCATTCTCACGACCCGGTGATTTGCAGATTGAATTACCGGGTCCTCCTTAATTAATAAAACCCTGGGCTTTCCTCTAAGTCTGGGGTTTTTATTTAATCATAATCACTGCACCCAGATTGGGACGATGAATGAGGGATTTATTCGTTTCAACTATGAATTGAACATTTCAATACTATTTTCGTGTCCTTAAAAAAAGTAGACAAGAACCTATAGAAGTAGTTTAGGAAAAAGGAAAATGAAAAAACGAACAGAAAAATTTTACGACAACCAAGAACATATACACAGCCCAAGGGGTCGCATACTACGTATCATGAGTGAGTATGTTGGACCAGAGGAAGTGTTTAGAAAAAATAAGATTCAAGATACCATCGTATTTTTTGGGTCAGCAAGAACCCAACCCAAGCATTTGGTATCCCAGGCCATCGAAAAAGCCAAAGCCGACGGGAGCAATGTTGAAAAGCTGGAGCAGTTGGAACGAGATCTGGGAATGTCTAGATATTATGAAGATGCTCGTGAACTGGCTTACAAAATGACTGTATGGTCAAAAAAACTAAAACAGAGTAAAAGGCGCTTTATAGTTGCAACTGGGGGTGGTCCAGGAATTATGGAAGCTGCCAATCGGGGAGCAGCTGAAGCAAAGGGACTTTCAGTTGGCTTGAACATATCCTTACCTTTTGAACAATCTGGTAATCCATATATCAGTCGCGAACTGGAGATGGAATTCCATTATTTCTTTATGCGGAAATATTGGTTTGTTTACCTCGCAAAAGCATTGATTGCTTTTCCAGGTGGATTTGGAACCTTTGATGAGTTGTTTGAAACCCTGACTTTGATTCAAACCAAAAAGATCAGCAAGCAAATGCCCATCATGTTATTTGGAAATCGCTTCTGGGATAAAATGATTGATCTCCAGGGTCTGGCAGATTTTGGAACCATTAGCCATGCTGATCTCGATCTATGTTATCGAACAGATAGCGTTGATGATGCCTTTGAGTATCTGACCCAACAGCTTACGGATATGTATCTGGAAGAGGTTCCCCCTACAGACTAACTACTTTTTGGCTTACACAGTTTGCCTAGCGTAACTGCTTTTCGCGCGCCAGTTACGCCAGGTAAATTCGCTGTGAAATCATTGATAAATAGATATCCTAGATAAGCAAATCCAAAAGCCTCTTTGTTACTTTGATTCACTCCCTTCATATTCATATCACTAATATCAATAGATGGAAGCTCAGCCTTCAGTAAATTCATAAGCGTTTTATTGAATGCACCACCACCACCAACAAACATCGAAGCAGGTGAGTACTTGAGAGACAATGAATTAATACTTTCAGTAATTGTTTTTGCAGTTAAAACTGTTAGAGTATAAATCAAATCTTTAAACTCTTGGTCATTCGCTGGATAAAACTGTTTTAGTATATGTTGAAAATATGTTTTGCCAAATTGCTCCTGTCCTGCAGAACGTGGGGGAGTGCGTTGATAAAACTCGTGCTCGAGTACTTCACCAAGTAGTTTTGGATTAAGCTTTCCCTGGGCAGCAAGATTCCCACCTTCATCATAGCTCAGCTTATCATGTGAAAACAATCGTACGGCTTTATCAATTAAGGTATTACCCGGACCTGTATCCCAGGCTACCAGAGGGGCGGAATTATGTAACCCGGGTACCATCGTGATATTGGCAATGCCACCTATATTGAGAGCCAGAACATCCGAGTGTTCCCTTTGCAGTAGATATTGATCCACGATAGGGATCAAAGGAGCTCCTTGTCCTCCCACCTCTACATCAGCGGTTCTAAAGTCATAGATAACCGGACAATTGAATTTGTCTGCCATGGTAGCTGGGTTGCCAATTTGTAGGGTGAAGTGAGGAGGCTCGTGTTTGATGGTCTGACCATGTGATGCAATGAAATCAAAATCGAACTTGAGCTGTGCAATCTCGGAAGCAAACCACGCTCCCAACTCAACATCGAGTTGGGCAATGTCTCCATCATTTAATTCCAGTGGATTACTAAAACTATCCTGGAAGTATTGCGGGTATGGAATCTCGTGGCTAGAGACCACTTCATAAGCTGGGGTACGACCAGAACCCGAGAAACTCACCAGACATAGATCAAGACCGTCTGCGGAACTACCTGTCATAAGTCCCAGAATATTTACCCTATGCTGAACCGGATTACTGCTCATCTCGCAAACTGCAAATATTCCAGGCACAAATCAATATCCCAAACATGGATTCAGGCAAATCCTGGATGGGGAAAATCCCTGAAAACGAAGCGCGGATTTTCATTCCACTTGCATACGTTCCCAATTATCTTGCCTCGCTATTTTAGAATGATGCCAGCAATAAAAAAATGATCTGGCTTGAATATAGATTGAATGGGAGAGATTTGTGGATATCAAGATTGAAGTTGGGAAACCTCACGAAAGAACTTTGAAAGTTCAGGTGGAATGGTCCGAAATGGAGCCCGGTTTCGAGAAGAAATTGACCAAGCTAAATAAACAGGTTAATCGACCAGGATTCAGACCAGGGAAAATTCCCAGAAAAATCATGCTGCAGTCCTATGGGCATAGTGTGCTGGCTGAAATTTTGGATGAAACCGTGCAGGCTGCCTACTACAAGGGGATCATGGACAATGAATTGTCTCCTATAGATCAAGGTAGTATCGAGGACATGTCTGAATTTGATATTGGTAAAGATCTCAGTTTTTCACTAAAGCTTCAGGTTGAACCCGATTTTGAGATGTTCAACTATCAGGCTGGATTCAAAATCACTAAGAACGAATACACTGCCACTGATGAAGATATTGCCCATGCTCTAGAACATCTGCAAGAGCGTTTTGCTGAAGTTGAAATTCGCGATGATGGTGCTGTGGATGGCGATCTCCTTAAAGGTGATCTCCAATACCTCGATGCTGAGGGCCAACTCATTGAAGGCAGTCAAGTCGCCGATCGATACATTAAAATTGGTGATGGCGTTTTTGGTGAAAAGGTGGGTAAAAAACTCATCGGCTCCAAAGTGGGTGATGAGGTGAACTTTGATATCCCTGCTCAGACAAAGGATACTGAGGAACTCCATATCCGCATGCAAGTGAAGGCAGTTGAGACTCATATCCTTCCAGAGTTGAATGATGACTTTGCCAAACAGGTTGATCCTAAATTTGAAACTCTCGATGCTTTAAAAGAAAGCAGTCGCGCAGATATCCAGAAACAATTGGACTATGATGTCTTGAGAGCCCAGGATCAAAACCTGGCCAACAAGCTGGTTGAGGAAACCAAGTTGGAAGTCCCTGAAGTTATGATTGTGGACTATCTGGATAAATTGGTTGAACGGGTTCGTAAGGAACGCGGCGCCGATGTGAACGAAGAGGAAGTTCGGGAACAGAATAAAGAGCGAGCTATCTGGGAATTATCCTGGTATCTCATTCGTAAAAAACTCATCGCCACAGAGAAAATCGAAGTTACAGATGAAGATGTGGAATTAAAACTCGATGAGCTTGTTGCCCAAATGCCTGGTGATGCAGAAAAGATGAAGACGCTTTATAGAGATAAACAATATCTTCCTCAGATTAAAGATGATATCCTGGAGAAGAAGATATTTGCTCACATCGAGTCTTTTGCGAAGGTAAAAGTTAAAAAAGCCACCAGCAAAGAAATCGGAGGCTACCATGCACACGCTCACTAATCAACTTGTACCCATGGTTGTAGAACAGACGGGTCGTTCTGAACGAGCCTATGATATATACAGCCGTCTACTCAAAGAACGGATCATTTTCCTCAGTACACCTATTGATGACAATGTTGCGTCATTGATTGTCGCGCAATTATTGTTTTTGGAAGCTGAGGACAGCGACAAAGACATCAACCTTTATATAAACTCTCCCGGTGGTATTATTACTTCCGGTATGGCCATTCTAGACACCATGAATTTTATCAAACCGGATGTCTCCACCATTGTTGTGGGACAAGCATCCAGCATGGGTGCACTTCTGCTTGGGGCTGGAGCAAAAGGGAAAAGGTATACTCTACCCAACTCCAGAATAATGATTCACCAACCTTTAGGTGGAACGGAAGGGCAAGCTTCTGATATTGTGATTGCTGCAGAAGAAATTCAAAAGACAAAACATAAACTGAACCAAATGTTAGCAAAGTTTTGTGGGAAGCGTATTTCTCAAATCGAGAAGGATGCTGATCGAAACTATTTCATGTCTGCCCCAGAAGCTGTTGCTTATGGCATCGTAGACGAAATATTCGAAAAACGGGGTTAAGTCTTTGGCAAAAGTAAAGCAGGGGAAAGTTTGTTCTTTTTGTGGAAGACCCCAGGAAGAAACTGGCATGCTTATCGCCAGTCCAACGGGTTCAAATATTTGTGGGCGATGTATTGATCAAGCTCAACAGATCGTCAAAGATGAATCTCCTGATATAAATAAATCGTTTAAAATGTTTTCCTCGCTAGAGGAAATACCTAAACCGGTTGAAATTAAATCTCATCTCGATGCATATGTCATTGGTCAGGAACATGCAAAACGGGCAGTTTCAGTCGCTGTGTACAATCATTACAAACGTATCATGGCTCAAGATGATAATCAGGATATCGAACTCGAGAAAAGTAACATATTACTTATGGGACCAACAGGTACAGGTAAAACTCTGCTGGCACGTGCACTGGCCAGTTTCCTGGATGTTCCTTTTGCCATTGCTGATGCAACAGTGCTTACCGAGGCCGGTTATGTGGGTGAGGATGTGGAGAACATCCTGGTCCGTCTACTGCAATCTGCAGATTATGATGTTGAAGCCACAGAAGCTGGGATCATTTATGTAGATGAGATTGATAAAATTTCACGTCGATCTGCCAATGCCTCCATCACTCGAGATGTCTCAGGTGAAGGGGTTCAGCAAGCCTTACTAAAAATATTGGAAGGCACGGTGGCGCAGGTTCCACCAAAGGGAGGTCGTAAACACCCCGAGCAACCGCTGGTTTCAATCAATACGAAAAACATTCTGTTTATTGTAGGAGGGGCATTTGAGGGCATTGAAGAAATCATTGCTCGTCGACGGAAGAAGACTTTATTGGGTTTTTCCACTTTTGACGAAGAGGAAGCTCGACTCAAAGGTGCTGAACTCCTGGAGGTCGTAGAACCTGAAGATTTGCTTCAATATGGACTCATCCCCGAGCTTATTGGAAGGCTCCCGGTGGTGGCAGCTCTGGAAGATCTCACCAGAGAAGCTTTGCATTCTATTTTGCTGGAACCTCGAAATGCCCTGGTCAAACAGTATCAAAAATTGTTTGAACTGGAAGGGGTGGAGTTGGTCTTTGATGAGAAAGCACTGGATGCCATTATTGATGACGCACAGAGGGTCGGCACAGGTGCCCGAGCATTGCGTAGGTCCATGGAAAAGGTCATGCAAGACATTATGTTTGATTTGCCGGACTGGGACTCCATTAAAAAATGCGTTATTACCAAGAAAGTGGTTACTGAGGGGAAGCAACCTCGCCTTAGCTAGCCCTTACCTCGCTTAATATTTTGTCACATTGCAGGCAGTTATAGCGCCGGAGTCCTATCTAGTTTATGCTATCATTTCACCAATAATTCATTAATTGAATGGTCCAAATGCTTGAAAGTGAGGACTGGAAAGGTCTTTTCTTCGCTTGGGAGTTTGTTTCTTACGATTTACGAAACTATTCCAATTGTCGTGAATTACCCTGATTCCTCACACTATATAATTATTACATATATACTCATCTATGAAATTGTCATGATGGAGCTATTTCCCACTATGCTTAGGTTTACAGCGATTGTGGGTTTATTGATAGTGGTAATTATTTACAATAACCGTTGATAAATAAGGCTTTCAGCAGTGCCACAAAAAACTTGCAAGGCCATTTATTTTAGAGTATTCTTTGTGTCGATGCGTTAAAGAAACGTTAGTGGAGGAAATTAGAATGAAATATCGTCACTTGCTGACTGGGCTAGTCATATTCATAATGGCAATACAGCTCGTTTTTGCTGGAACCACTGGAAAAGTCTCCGGTGTCGTAACTGATGCTGCAACCGGCGAACCCCTTCCCGGTGTGAATGTCATCATACAGGGTACAAATTATGGAACTGCAACGGATCTCTCAGGTAATTTTTATATCCTGAATGTTCCCCCCGGTATCGTTTCCGTGGATGCTTCATTTATTGGTTACGCCAGAATGACAATCCAGGAAGTTCGTGTTGTTGTTGATATGACAACAACCACAAATATTGCCATGCAGATCGAAGCCTTACAGGGGCAGAGTATTGTTGTTGTTGAAACGCGTCCCTTAGTTGATCAGAAATCCACTAATGAGCGTCGTACCATTCGTAGTGAAGATATTGATAATCTACCAGTACGTGATGCCGACGAAATTGTTGCGCTCCAGACTGGTGCAGTAAAAGTTGGAAACAACTTGCATATCCGTGGTGGACGCCTTGAAGAAGTCGCTTACTATGTAGACGGTGTGTATCAAGTAAATGATTACAGTAGAGTGGCTCGGCCAAATGCAGCTGAAGTCTCAAGCCAGGCTCTGGAAGAGTTATCTTTTCAGGCTGGTGGATTTGATGCAGAATATGGATCAGCTACTGCTGGATTAATTAGCATGTCCACCAAAACTGGTGGCAGAAAATTGAATATCGCCGGTGAAATTGCTACCGATGAATTTTTAGATCGAAATGATCCCGGGATTCTGAACACGTACTCATACGGACAAAATATTTACAATCTCTCAATAAATGGTCCAATTATGAAGGATATCTCATTCTATGCAAATATGGAATACCAATATAATTATGACAGGCGGAGAACTTCTGGAGCACACCCTGAAGCCACTTATCTAGGTGATTTGGATTCTAATGGTATCAGATCATATGAAGACTATGAAGTTGTATCCAGGTTTGGACCTCTTCCATATAATTCTGAGACCAAATTATTGGGTACTGGTAATATTCTTTATGCGAAGAGAAATTTTCGCTTAAAAATTGGTGGAAATATTTCCCAGACCAACTGGTATTCTTACGCAACGACGATCGGCTCATATGATAAAGCTGCTTTCGCAGGTGAGGCTATTCCATACTGGGAGAGTTTGACCAAGGCCGGCTATGCACGAGCCACCTGGACAATAAATTCGAAAACCTTATGGGATTTTCAAATCTCTAGCTTCAATGATGGTTACAATACTGGTCATAAAAAGCATTGGGATGATTTTTTCTATTATGGCCTTAAAGAATTTCCTGTTGAGGATCTTGCTGCCCTTGAAGGCTTGAGTGATGCTGATCTTAGACAGATGCTTGGGAATGAATATGAACCCATAAAATATATTATGGATAACCAGAGCGAATTTGAGGAAGTAGACGGTAACCTGGTATATCAACCTGAACTTCGTCAGAACGGAACGGATCCAACTACTGATGGAGCCTACGCAGACTTTATGGCTCCCGGGACCATCTTTGGCTCTTTCGTAAAGAATCAAACAGGTTATCTGGGTATGAATACTAACCTTAAAATGCAGCGTGGCGTACACGAGTTGAAGTTTGGTGGTGAGCTCAGACAATACCTGATTCGCTATTATCGCATAGGTTCCCCAGAACGATTAGCCTCCACCTTTTTTAACAATACACCACATAATCAGGCAGCCTTTGATACCCTGCTCCAAAGTGGTGATCTTTCTCTGGGCGATTATACTGATTACCAGGGATATATTGATAACTATTGGTTCCAGGCTTACAAGAATGCTTATGCAGAAAATATGGGCTATACCATTGATGGAGCTTCATTAGTTGATACTGATTTGGGTGATGATCGCGACGGACCTCGTCGTCCCACCGTTGGTGGTATCTATCTGCAGGACAAGATTGAGATGAGTGACCTCGTTATGAATCTTGGTCTGCGCTATGACTACATTGCAGCCAATAATTATAAATTCCGGGATCAAGCAAATATTGTTTTGGATGAAACAGGAGCAATTGCCGCTCAGGTATATATGGACCAAGATGGTGATTATACTAGTTATGAGCCAACAACGGATATTGATGGCAACCCAGTTGACAATGCTGGAGTCGCACAGCTTAACCCACGTGATGCTGTTCATCTGATTAGTCCCAGACTTGGACTGGCCTTTCCAGTAACTGACAGAACTGTTTTCCATGCTCAATATGGAAAATATGTCCAACAACCCCAGTTGAATCGGTTGTTCCTCAGCTATACCCGTTTTGCGGCGAATCTGAGTCAAGGGAATTATACTACTTCTGGAAACCCAGAACTGGATCCAGTCAAAACGACAGCATATGAAATTGGGTTCCAGCAAGCTCTTGGAGAAGCTGCCAGTATCGATATGACTGTTTTTTACAAACAGATGACAGGCTATGTTCAGATCAGAAACGTTCAGGACGCTTCACCTGTAGTATATGCTAACTATGTCAATGGTGATTATGGAAGTATTAAAGGACTATCAGCTTCCTTCAATCTTAGACGTACAGGATACGTACAGGCAATGGTGAACTATACGCTTCAATATGCTGGTGGAACCGGATCAACCGGGGCTGGACAGTACAAGATTGCCTGGCAGTCTGGAAACTATCCATCATTTGTTAGCCCGCTGGATTTTGATCAACGACATACGGGTTCCGTGAATGTTGATTTTAGAACCAAATCCCAGGATAGAATTCCAGAAGCAGGAGCAAATCTACTGTTTACCTTCGGAAGTGGTCGCCGTTATACACCGATGGCTGTTGCAAGTGCGGTTTTCCCCGGTACATCAGATACACCTGTCGCTGGGTTGAACTCTGGTGTTATGCCCTGGTATTATTCTATGGATATGAAATTTGACAAGAACTTTCATGTTGGCATATTTAAGCTGAATACCTATTTGTGGGTTAAAAACGTCTTGGATCGTTCTAACGTTCGTGACGTTGAGGATGGGACCGGCGAGCCAGATAATGATGGTTGGCTGACTACTGAGGCAGGTCAAATATGGCTAGCTGATGAGAACAATTCCGAGGAATTGTACAGGCTGAGGATGGTTCATCCTTTCAATTATGAAAACCCAAGGACTTTCCTTTTGGGTGTCCGTTTCTTTATGGGCAACTAGGTAAAGGGGATAATATGAATGCTGAAAGTAGATCTATGAAAAAATACATTGCACTGGTGTTAACAATCCTTTTCTTGGTCACCTCAATGAGTGCTGATGTGAGAAGCTTAGGGAATAGTTCAGGATTGACAAAAGCTAGCACACTTGAATTTATTCTTTATGATGCCAACCAGATTCGTTCGTGGGTCGGGAATAATGGACACATTGTTAGTCACATCCCCACTGGTAATTCTGGATTAGAATGGCCCTCCGGCTCTGGAAATGCTGCTGTATTTGCTTCCGGTCTCTGGGTGGCAGGTATGGTTGACGGTGAAATAAGATCAGCTGCTGCTGAATACACATCTGAATTTCAACCTGGAATTATTATTTATGATGAGGTCAATGGTGTCTCTTCTGGACCTGATTCTCCCAATGATGCACGTTTCCAGGTTAGTTCTATCAACAAAACCGATAATTCTGATGATAGTTCTCCCAATTTTAACAGAGAGTTCGCCACCTGGCCATCGGCCGATGGTGCTCCAGCACACGATGGTGAGTATTTCACAGATGCCAATGATAATGGTGTCTGGGATGTCGGTGAAGAATATCTAGATTTTGATTTTGATGGTATGTACGACGAGCCCGATGGCGAGATGGTAAGTGGTGAAGATCCTCCACTGATGATTGGAGACCAGATGCATTGGTTTGTGATCAACGATGCCGAACCTAACACTCATAGCAATTTATGGTCAACCCAACCACTTGGGGTTGAAGTACAAACCACAATTTTTGGTTTTGACCGTAATGACCCTCTGGGGAACGTTATGTTTGTCAAATGGCTGGTGATCAATAAAAGTGGCGGTGATATCGATGACATGTATCTATCAATTTGGTCAGATGCAGATCTTGGAAACGCATCGGATGATTACGTTGGTTGTGATACAGTGCTTTCAGTTGGCTATTACTATAATGGTGGTCAGACTGATCAAAATTATGGTTCAAGACCACCTGCAGTCGGTTATGATTTTTTCCAGGGACCCATTGTGCCCTCTGTTGGAGATACAGCACTGATCTCTGGAAGACAAATTCCAGATTTTAGGAATCTACCTATGACTTCATTCGTTGGCTACATCAACGGTGATGCAACTCTTGATGATCCTGAAACTGCTGATGAAGCCTACAATTACATGCAAGGTTTTTCAGCTGATGGCGATCCTTTTCACGAAAGACTTGATGATTCTCAACCAATTACAAGTTTTGTATGGCCAGGTGACCCCAATACCCGCAGTGGCTGGACAGAGTACGATGATTATCCACCCCGTGACATGCGTAGCTTGATGAGCTCAGGACCCTTTAACATGTCCACCTGGATTGACGGTGACGGCGACGGCTTTCCTCAGGTTGGTGAACCTGGTGTACAGGAAATCGTATCTGCTATTATCATCGCTGCCGGTACCAACAATACCAATGCCGTTGATGCCATGAAGTTTTTTGACCAATTTGCACAAGGTGCCTACGATGCACAATTTGTACTACCAAGTCCATTAGCACCTATAGTGGAGGTCAGTGAATTAGATGAACAAATTATACTTTCCTGGGCAGAGGATAGAGAAGAAGTAGAAGCATTCTCTGAGCTAGAATACGCCTTTGAAGGTTATAACGTATTTCAGGGTGAATCAGAGAATGGTCCCTGGACACTGGTTGCGACATATGATGTTGTGAATAGTATCACCACCATTCTGGATAGAAATTTTAATCCAGAAAATGGTTTGATATTGGAAGGACCAGTACAGTTCGGAAATGATACTGGTATTGAAATCCTGATTGATTTACAACGAGATTACGTTCGTGGTAATATTGATTTGGTCAACGGTCGCAAGTACTATTATTCCGTTTCATCATACGCATATAGTGAAACGAAAGCACCCAAAACGGTTGAAAGCTCCAAACGCCCGATAACGGTAAGACCTCATACACCTGCTTTAGGGTTAGTTCTAGAGGCTGCCACTGGAGACAGTATTTTATACAGCCACGTGGGTATTGCTGAAGCATCCATTAGCGCTGAGGTATTTGATCCGCTGCAATTAACTGGTGAGACCTACGCTGTAGACTTTCTCATGGATTCCACCACTGAAATGGGCTATTGGATGTTTGGAAAAACAGATGCCAATGATGAGCTCATTGACTACGATGACCCCATAATCTTTTCTTCTGAGCTGGGATCATATGAATCAGATCTCATGGATGGATTTGTCCTCTCAGTCGCAGATGTTTCTTTTGACGCTCCAAGTTATAAGACTGCCTGGATGCAAACTGTTAATCAGGTCGGAACCCAATATGAGACTTTGGAATTGCTTGCAATCTCACCGGGTGGTGTTGATTCACTAGCCTGGGCCGATGAAACCATGACTGACACCGTCCATCTAGATACGCTTTATGGAGAAGGTGCCTACTATGATGAGTTCGAAGTCAGGGAAGTGGGTCGACTTACCTATTTTGATCTGATCAGAGCGAACCAGCACGATGTTCTCATCCAGGGATTTGCATCCAAATTTGGAGGCCAGGGTGGTGATCGTTTAGCTGATATTCCAGGTATTGGTGGAGGAAATGAAGATATCGAAACCCTTCAAGCTGATCTTGAAATACGTTTCACTGAAGCAGGTCAAAATGCTTCTCTCTACGCTGCTGCTGCTGGTTACGTACCCACACTCATAAATATCCCATACGAAATATGGGATATAGAACGGAATATTCAACTTTGTGTTGGTATAAATGACAACAACAGGAGTGGTGGAAATCAGGATACGACCTTTGAGGATTGGGAAACCACTCTTGATCTGGACTGGGTTGTTGTTTTCTACCAGGATTATGCTGAGTTTGGAGATTCAACACATGTCCTGTTCAATAATCCCAATTCAGGATGGTGCTGGCAGTTTAATTCTGCTTCCAAGTTTACTGTGGGAGATGCAGTGCAAATTACCTTCCTTAATCCTGTAAACCCTGGCTATGTGATCAGCCCCGCAGGGGAACTTTACGTACCAGAAATTACCGGTGATAGATGGTTAATAAGACCAACAGTACTATCCGAAGCCACGGCTGATCAGAAAAAGGATCAGCTGGAAGAGGTAAACGTCTTTCCAAATCCCTACTTTGCTTTCAATGTTGAAGAGAGACAGCCTCTGGATAGATTTGTGACGTTCACTCATCTGCCTGCAGATGAAACTGTCGCAACAACCATTCGAATATATTCCTTGGGTGGTCATTTTGTGCGATCCATAGATCATAATGATGGCGTATCAGGATTCTCTGGTACTTCATTTGATCAATGGGATTTGACTAATAACTCTGGCATTCCGGTGTCAAGTGGGATGTACATTGCACATATCCAGGTTGAAGGGGTTGGAGATAAAGTTCTAAAACTAGCTATTTTCCAACCTGAAGAACGCCTTGATGTTTATTAAGATGAGCGCAGAGCAGAGGATGACTATTATGAATAGAAGAACAAGAATATCAAAAGTACTGATGTTCCTCCTGGTTGCTACAATCATGATGAGCATTGCATTCGCAGGAAGTGATAAACGCCGGGGTACAGCTGGCGCACAAGAACTATTAATTCCTGTTGGTTCAGTAGGTACGGCTATGGGAGGTTCCTATAGTGCCGTAATTTCTGGAATAGAAGCAGCTTACTGGAACCCAGCTGGCGTAGCCCTGCTGGAAGGAAATGGTGAAGCTATTTTTTCACATATGAATTATATAGCTGATATCAATGTTGAGTATGCTGGTATAGCTAGCCGAGTGGGATCACTGGGTGTTCTGGGTGCGACCTTGAAAACCATCGATTTCGGTGAAATACCAGTAACAACAACTGAGCGAACTGATGGGACGGGTGAATTTTATTCACCGCGTTATATGACAATTGGTTTACTGTTTTCCAAAGTTATGACAGACCGCATTAATTTCGGTATGAAACTTAATTTAATCTCCGAGCAAATAATGCGTGTAAGCGCTTCAGGTGTTGCCTTAAATGCTGGTGTACAATATCGTACCTCTGCAGATGGCTTCAAGATGGGTGTGGCCCTGAGAAATCTGGGAATAGATATGCTCTTCACTGGTGCAGATCTTGAACAAACCATAACACCTCCAGGTACAGAGCCTGGAACACGCTCTGAACCCTGGCGTATTCCACTGTCTTCTTTTGAGTTACCCACACAGTTAGAAATTGCCGTTGCCTACGGATTATTGAACACTGGCGGGACAAAGGTCACAGTAGGTGGCGCCTTTCTGAATGATAACTTTTCACTTGACCAGTACACTGTTGGTGCTGAAATTGAACTCATGGACATGGTCTATATACGAGGATCCTATGCTGTAGCCGAAGATCCTGAGACCCATGAATTCTATTCTGGCAATGAGGAGTTTCTCTGGAGCAGTGGAATAGGCATGGGCTTGAAACTCAATATGGGTTCAACAAATATTAAAATTGATTATGCCATGAGACCAACTTATTTATTCTCAACCAATTCCTGGCTCAGTTTTAGAGTAGGATTCTAAAAAGATTAATAATACACAAACACAACCAAAAGGAGGACGTGTATGTACCGCGTAAAAACGCTACTAGTAATGGCAACTATATTGGTGTTGTCAACAAGTCTATTTGCTATTATTGAAGGTAATGGCAATACGGACGCCCTTCCCTATTATGGGAATGTACAACCCCTGGATACCAGGGATACGGATACACGTGATACAGACGCCACACTGACATGGCTGGATGGAATCACACCTAACACCAACTTTGTTGGTTCAACAAATGACTATTTTCTAGAATATTTTGTTGCTCCTGCAGATGGTTACATTAATTCTATCGATTTTAATTTCTCAAACCTGTTTGAATTTTCAGGTGGTGGAATGTCGATCTGGATTTATGAATCTGCTTATCCATGGTCTGAGATTAATGCTGAAGCAATTGCTGATATTGCTGGTGATGCCTGGCTAGGTTATTATGATGAGACTTCAGGTTTCGAAACTACTGGATCCAACTGGGTCAGAGGTGGTGTTAATGATCTTGATGGTGCCTTGGATGTAGATTATGATCCACTGGGTGCACAGGTATGGCCTGCTTTCGGTTCCGGCTCAATTTCCTTAGAGCCAAATGCTGATGATGGTGGCGTTGTAAACTTTGATCTGGTTGCCGCCATGGGTACAAACCATCCTTTCCTCGCTGGAGATGAATTCGTTATTGTTGTCCGTTTCAATGGTTTTGAAACACAGGGCGACGATGGTGACTATCAGGCTGGTTTCTTGTCAGCAACTCTCCACGTAGACCCACAACCTTCAATGAAATTTTATGGTACAATTTCAAGTCCTGATGGCCGCATTGGTGGCGGACTCAATGACTGGGGTTGGTATATCCGTTCCTACGTTTGGGATTGGGGTGTAAACGTTACTCTAACAAGTGATCGTGCTCCTGTTCTTACCGGTTGGAATTCACTGGGTGTTACTTTAGATCAGACTGCTCGTACTGCTACTTGTATTATCACTGATGATAACCCATCTGGTGGAAATGCTGGTGTTGCCAGTGCCGATCTGATGTATTCTTTTGATGGTGGCGATTATGTTGCTGTAGCTATGACAGCTGAAGTTGACACTTTTAGTGCTGACATTCCTGGCCTAGCCGGTGGCGATATCATGTACTATTTCACCGCAACTGATGTTGAAGGAAATGTTAACAGCACACTTCCACTATCATATAGTGTGTTCGTTCCATCAGCTCCAACATTGGTAGTGTTTAATGGTGGGTCCATTTCAGGTTATCCATTTACCTATTATTTTGGAATTAGTGACTTTACTAACTATACCTCTGCCGGATTTCCACATGACTCGTGGGACGGTCCGATTATGGCTGATTTAGCTGCTGCATATACGACTATTTATGAAATAGCTCATTATGGCGCTGGACCAGAATTTGACAACCGTGAAGTAATTGCAGCCTGGTTAGAACTTGGCGCTAAAAATTACGGCATGTTTGGTGATGAGTTCTTTGGTGCCTGGACTGGTTGGGTTGATCAGGATTATGTAGCAGGAGACTTCGAGTATGATGTACTCGGTGTTGCTCATATCTACAATGATATCAGTGGTGCTCCCTCTGCTGTCAGTCCAGTTGAAGCCGTTGATGGTAATGTGTTAACCGGTGGTCTTTATACTGCCCACACTGCTCTAGGTGACACGCTCCTATATGATCCTGTATATGAGATTGGTGGAACTGCAGTAAACTGGCTGGATGGATTTGGCTTAGTCACTGCTGGCGATGCCAATATGATGTCTTTAATACCTGGTTTAGAATATCCAATTGGTGTGAATAGAATGTCTGATGATGATCATATTGTCATGCTGGGCTTTGATCCTATCAGTATCAATGCATCACCATATACATGGTGGGGTTTTGCTGAAGAATCACCACAGACTCAGTCATTAAATTGGTTTGGTATTTGGACATCTTCAGTGGACAATGTAACTGTTCCTGAGAATTCATCCTTAAGCGCAGCTTATCCAAACCCCTTCAATCCTACCACAAGCATCGAATATCAATTATCAAATGCTTCTGATGTAAACATCACTGTTTACAACATGCTAGGACAAGAAGTCGCTAACCTGGTAGCTGGTTTCCAGACTGCAGGTAGCTACACTGTACAGTGGAACGGTTTAGACGCTGTTGGTCATTCAGTATCATCAGGTCTGTACTTCTACACCATGCAGACAGAAGGATTTACCGCAACTCAGAAAATGATGTTGCTCAAATAATCCTGGCTTTATAGTGTTACAAAAAAGGCCCCGCCAATGGCGGGGCCTTTTTTTATGCTAGAAGTGTATGAATAAGGCGAACTTGACCAAATAATAGACCATTAATATTCTAGTGTAAGCCAACACCAATCATATATTTAACCTTCATGAGTAATTGAGGGAGGGGAAATATTGCAAATATTTGAAACAACCATTACCCGATATATTGTTGTCATCATTTGTCTGTGCTCAGTCGGTCTATCTAAAGACGATAATCCTCCCTCCCTGGCAAAACCCAATACGGTTGAGTTTGAGTTGTTCTCGAGTAATAATATTCGTAATTGGATCGGAAATCAGGGGCACTTAAGCAGTCACATCCCAACCGGTGATGCAGGTGCTGAATGGCCCGCCGGCTCTGGCAAAACAGCTGTATTCGCCTCTGGAATTTGGGTTCTTGGCCAAGTCAATGGTGAAATCCGAAGCGCATTCGCCATGTATACGTCTGAATGGACTCCTGGTATCATTCCTTACGATACACAAACCAGACTACCCACCAGTGATGTTCCACTAAATACAACGGATCATCAAATCTACTATATCCAACAAGAGAATTCATCCGATCCTGCAGTTGAAAACTATAATCGTGAATATGCCTCCTGGCCAGTTTCAGATGGTGCTCCAGCACATGATGGCGAGTATTTCACGGATCTAAATAGCAATGGTCTCTGGGATACAGGAGAGAGCTTTGAGGATTTCGACAGGAATGGTAGCTATGACCCACCAGATGGTCTGCTGGTCACAGGCGAGGATCCGCCTCTTTTCTCAGGGGACACACAGGCCTGGTATGTTATGAACGACTGGGATACTACTGGGCATAATAACTTGTGGGGCACTACTCCCTTGGGTATTGAAACACAGGTTTTGATATACACTCGCAGTGACGATCCTATTTATGAAAATGTACAATTTTATAAAACTATCGTCATAAACAAGGGGGGGGAACAAATCGATGGTTGTTATTATGGCTATTGGTCCGATGTAGATTTGGGTGATGCCAACGATGATGCGGGTGGCTGTGATTCCAGTCTCTCACTAGCATATTTATATAATGGAAATTCATCTGATCAAAGATATGGACTACGACCACCGGCTGTGGGTTATGATATGCTCCAGGGGCCTTTGGTTTCTTCACCTGGTGAAACCACGGTTTATAACGGTAATACTTATGCAGATAAGAACACAATTGATATGACCGCATTTATACTGATAACGAAGCATAATCCCTTTCCTGATCCTGAAAATGTTCAAGAAGCATACAATATGGCGCAGGGGCTCCATCTTGCTGGATTGCCAATTATAGATCCCTGGGGCAATATTACCACTTTTCCTGTCAGTGGTGATCCCGTAACAGACAATGGTTGGACAGCTCTCAACAGTTTTCCGGTGGGGGATAGAAGAATGTTTATGAGTTCTGGGCCCTTTGATCTGCCAGCCTGGGATGATATCAATGACAACGGAAGAGCTGATTTCGGTGAGCCAGGTGTTCAGATTATACACTCAGCCTTGATAATAGTGGATGGTGCCAACAACCTTGATGCAATCACCAATCTGAAATATGTGAGTCGCTACATCCAGGATGACTTCGATAATGGATTTGAGACGTATTCCATGGAAAAGCCACCGCTTAGCTCAAGTGCGTACGATCAGGAGATCATCATCAATTGGTATGAAGGGGCCGATGAGTATGAAGCGCTGTATTTTGGACCTTATGACTTCGAGGGATACAACATTTTTCAAGGGGAATCTGTAATAGGACCCTGGACCAAATTGGCGACTTTCGATCTTGATAATGGTGTGGGGATCATCGTGGATCAATACATAGATACCCATGGTTTGCTCCAGAGTGGGGCGGTTCAGTTTGGTGATGATACCAGTTTAGAACATATCATATCCATACAGGAAGATGTGCTCAATGATGGGGAGCCATTGGTCAACAATAAACAATACTATTTTGCCCTGAGTGCTTATGCCTATGGCGAGGATGCTTCACCTAAAACCATCAGTAGTGAAAAACATATTATTAGTATACGACCTCATCAGACATTTGAAAGCGCCGGTGTAAGAGATACGCTTGAAGTGGAACACATTGGAAACTCCGAAGTCAAGCTAACGGTAGATGTCTTGGATCCGAGTCAATTGACCGGACTCAACTATAAGCTGGGGTTTGAATATGATTCAACCCTGGCCTTAGGCCGCTGGCATGTAACTCGTAGAGCAGTCTCATTTGAGGATACCGCCATCCAGAGTGAGTGGATTGAGGGTTTCAGCTCCAATCGGTATATAAAGCCTCTCGCTTTTCATATAGATGGCTTTGAGATGACAATGGATGATATTTCTTTTCAAGCGCCAAAATTTAATCATAGCTGGCTGCAGACCGTTAATCTTATCCAGGATACCACCTGGATAGTCAGTTATCCAGCTATCTCACCAGGTGGTGTTGATAGTTTAATGATAGTTGAGGGTGATACGATCTCTTTGAGAGATTTTTTTGGACCTCTTGAACATCATTGGGATACTTATGCATTTTTTATCCGTGAAGAAGGAACTCAAACCTGGTTTGATATTCCTTTTGAAGAGAATCATAGTGTTCTCATTCAGGGATTTGCATCCAATTTTGGGGCTCGAGGTAGTGATCGCCTCGCTGACATACCGGGTATCGGAGGCGGCTCCACCAATCTTGAATTCCTACAATCCGATCTTGAAATAAGATTTACTGAGCAAGGTCAATTAGCTTCTCTCTATGATCATGAAGTTGCTTATGTCCCGACAATCGTTCATGTCCCTTTCGAAGTGTGGGACATAAAACGTAATATTCAGCTGTGTATTGGCATTAATGACAACAATCACAGTGGAGGGATCCAGGATAGAACCACGGCAGATTGGGAGCATACCCTTGACCTGGATTGGGTGATTCTTTTTGATCGTGACTATGAAATCTATGGGTCAGAAGTGGATTCGCTCTTCAGAAGTCCCTATTCAGGGTGGTGTTGGCAATTTAACGCATCCTCCAAATTTTCCATTGGTGATGTTGTGACCATCCACTTTCTGAATCCTGTAAAAGCGGGTGTAGATGTTTACAAGTGGAGCACAGATGTGATAGGCACAGCCTATGATGAAGATGCGCTGGATATGATTCGGGTTTTTCCCAATCCTTATTTCGGCTATCAATCTGAACAATCAAGCTTTTCAGAGCCTTTTATAACTTTTAGCAATTTGCCCGAGAAGGAATGCACATTGAGGATCTATAATCTGGGTGGTCAACTGGTAAAACGCTTTGATCACGAGATTGGTACCTATGAATATTGGGATCTACTCAACCAGCATGGCTGGCCTGTTGCCAGTGGCGTCTATATCGTGCACATCGAAGTACCCGACCTGGGGAATAAAGTTTTAAAGGTGGCCATTCTTCAACCCAAAAGATAGTATCCAGCAAATAGGCTCCACAACCCCGCTCCAACTATGGAAACCTGATAGAAATAGTCACAAATCATCAATCGTATAATAGGGCTTAAGCGCCACTGTGAGTGACTTTCCCAAGCTTTTTTATGTGGATATCATTAACTGATTTTATTCATCCATGATTCAATTAGTTTAACACCACTAGGAGACAAATATGTCACTCGCTGCTGCAATAGGCTATGCCATAGGTATCATGATTTTTGCTATTATTTTTCGTCTACGTCGCAAAAAGATGATGGCTAAATATATGGAAAAAGCTGAATCAAAATTTTCAAAGTCTGATAAAGGAAATCAAAATGATTAATACCATCTGGATTGTTTTAATGGCTGGTGGAATTCTGGTAGCAGGGTTTCAATGTCTGGGACTGGATTATAGTAGTGCCCAGGGGCTGGTAATGACCCCCAGCTTCGTTCCGCTCACAGAGCTGACCAAAGGCCTGTTCGACTCTGCCAAGGCTGCAGTGAATTTGGCCATGGGTCTCATTGGTATTATGGCCCTCTGGCTGGGTCTCATGAAAATTGCCGAGGAGTCTGGATTGGTCAACTTATTTGCCCGGGCAGTACGTCCCCTTTTGGTGAGACTATTCCCAGAAGTCCCTCCAGATCATCCCGCCATGGGTGCCATGGTGATGAATATTGCTGCCAATATGCTGGGCCTGGGGAATGCAGCCACCCCACTTGGACTCAAAGCCATGCAGGAGTTGCAAAAACTCAATAAGGTCAAGGATACGGCCACCAATGCCATGGCAACGTTTATGGCCCTCAACACTTCTTCAGTAACATTTATTCCTGCCACGGTGATAGGTATTCGGGCAGCCGCAAATGCTTCAAATCCAGCTGAAATTATCGGACCGGTTATTCTGGCGACAGGTGTGTCCACTACTGTGGCAATCATTGCCATCAAAACCTTGCAAAAGTTACCCAAATATCGGATGCCTGCAGTTGCCCAGGAAGGTGAGGAGGTCTAGCATGTTTCAAGGAGTCATTAATGGCGTCTCTGCCATCGCAATTCCCGTACTCATCCTCGCTATCGTTGGACATGGCTGGTACAAGAAGGTAAAAGTTTATGAAGTGTTCACAGAGGGTGCCAAAGAAGGCTTTAATGTAGCCATCAGAATCATTCCCTTTTTGGTAGCTATCCTGGTCGCTATTGGCTCTTTCAGAGCTTCAGGTGCCCTGGATCTGTTGACCGGATTGCTCAGCCCGCTGACTTCCTGGATTGGAATGCCCGGTGAAGTCATTCCCATGGCACTTATGCGTCCCCTGAGTGGGAGCGGAGCCATGGGAATTGTCTCCGAACTGATCAACACCTATGGACCAGATTCAATACCGGCTCGTATGGCTGCAATTATGGAAGGTTCCACAGAAACAACCTTCTATATCCTGGCCGTATATTTTGGTTCAGTTGGTGTCAAGAAGACCCGGCATGCACTTCCAGCAGCCCTTCTGGCTGACCTGGCAGGAATCATTGCCGCAGTGGTTGTTACGCAAATGGTATTTGGCTAATGGATGGGAGCTGTGTTATTTTTGTGATCGTTTCTCCTCCTGATTGATCTTGCAATAGGGAGGGGGGGAAATTATGATTGAAGTCGATGCGATAAATTTGAAATGAGCTAGATGTAAGCGAAAGGAAGCAACATGAGAAAGTTAGTTTTAATAGTCCTGATAGGCGCATTTTCCATAGGATTATTTGGTGCCAACCTGTACAGACCAGGTAAGATTTCATCACCAGTATTGTCAAAATTTTCTGAACCGACAAATGTAGGAATATCCCTTACTCCAGGACAGTCAGGTTCAACAATGGGGTTACGCGAAGGCAATGCCATCCTCATCGACTCTTCTCAAAATGGTTATGGTATGCTTGCATCGGAAACGAATCCCATTTCAGTGAATCCATATGATCATAATAAAATTATCCTGGCCTATCGTCAATATACCGACGGTACTGCTTCAGGCTCCATTGGTATGGCTGTTTCAGATGATGCTGGTGATACCTGGTTAACCTATTCAAATTTGAATGCTAATCTTGCAGACGCCGGTCGCTATCCTTCTGCACTTGCTACAGAGTATAGTCCTGTGATTCTGTGGAATGAGTACGGTGGTGGTGGTGGTGAACAGGGAGGTCGTCCTTATTACACATTCGATTACCTTGGTTATGCTGGAGGATTCTGGTTCCCGGGAACAGATATTCACCCCAGTCCACTATCAAGTGACACCTGGAATTTATCTCCGACTCAAAATGTAGATACCGATGGAAACTACATTATGAACATCGTAGCCAGTGACCACACTGGGAACGAAGATCGTATCCTCTTTCGTACCCAATCAAATGGTACCTGGAGTGGAACAGGTTCATTTCCATTGCATACTGCTACGATTCTTGCAGAAAATTCGCAAGATTTCTTATTTGATGGTGAAAACAACTATACATCAGGTGGAAATATAGATATCAATGATGATGGTGTCGGGTACTATGCTTTGACCTCATATTGGAATAATGAAGCTGAAATTGCTAACCATACCCTGTTTATCAAAAAAACCAGTGACTTTGGGGCAACCTGGAGTGACTGGTATTATATTGCAGATGAACCACTGCAAACTTACTTCGCGGACATATTCCCTGATAGTGCAGATATAAATGAAGATGGTGAGTATTCACAACTCGATTCAGGCTGGACGCCATTTATTGCCTATGACCAAGAAGTAACCACTGATGAGAATGGAGGGCTCCATGTCCTCGCACCGGTCGCTCCCTCTGTTACTGATGGAATTGCTGGATATTGGCCAAAATGTGGAATTTATCACTTCTATGCTGATGAAGCAGCTTTTTCTCTGTCAAGTGGACCAGTCGATATGAGTATTAGTTTCATAGATGACATGGTATTGACCTGGGCCGTGATCGGTGGCGATTACAGCTATCAGTATAATGGCATCAGCATGGCCACGGATCTCAACGATGATTCTAAACTTTATGCAAGCTATTACGCGGTTTCTGATACAATCACTATTGGTGAATCATGGTATGCATACTTTGATGTCTTTACCACTTACTCCGAGGACAATGGAGCAACCTGGAGTGAAAGTGCAAACCTGACCCAGACCTTTGACCCCAATATGGATGAAATGTATCCCCACTTGAATCGCTTTGGTGTGGATGGTGAAGTTTATCTCATGTATCAGATGCCCGATTATAATCAGAACACCAATCCTGACGGTGATCTTGGACATGATTACCTGAACAAACTATACTTCGTAAAAACTACGCTTGGTCCAGTATCAGTTGATAGCGAAGTTGCCCAACCTGTCAAATTTGAGTTGAAAGAGAATTATCCAAATCCCTTTAATCCTTCAACAACTATTGACTTCAGTATTCCTACATCAGGATTGGTTGAGTTGACTGTATATGATATTACCGGTCGTGCAGTAGAGACACTGCATCAGGGTTTCCTGGCTGCCGGAAATCATCAGTATACCTTTGCTGGAAATGATCTGGCCAGTGGTGCATACTTTTATGTTCTGAAATCTCAGGGATTTCAGGATGTTAAAAAGATGTTGCTAATAAAATAATTACTCTGAACTGATAAAGAGGTCATCTGAGCGTGTGAAGGGATGTTTTAAGCAAATTAAAACATCCCTTTTCTCCGATCAAGATGAGGTCGCTGCTTAGCTGGCCTCTTTTGGTTTTTGTGGCTCTACCATGCTGAGCCAATAAAATGCATGTAAAGATAGCGTCAATGCTGCAGGGAGATTCCATGAGAAGTGTTTGGTTAAAATTCAGTCTGGTTTTGTTAAGTGTTACCATGGCCTGGTCCGCTACCGTAGGAACCATCTCAGGACGTATTACAGATGGCAATACAGGTGAACCCATTATTGGTGCCCAGGTGATGATTGCGGCATTGGGTTTGGGCGGCTCTACAGACTTCGAAGGTGAATTTTACATTCAAAATGTACCAGTGGGTGTTCATAGTGTGCAAGTCTGGATGATTGGGTATGCCAGGGTAACCTATAGTGATGTGGGCGTGGTTATGGATCAGACAACACCCCTCAACGTTTCTCTTGATGAAGAAGTCATAGCTGGCCAGGAAGTCACCGTTATTGCGGATCGACCGCTGGTTGAAAAAGATGTGACTGTAAAGAAACTTGTTCGCACGGCTGAAGAAATTCAAAATTTGCCTGCTCGTGATTTAACTGAGATGCTCACCCTCCAGAGTGGTGTCATTCAGATTAAGAGCTCCGAAAGTGGTATTCCTGGTTTTGCTGATCGCGGGATTGAGCAAATTCACGTCCGTGGTGGCCGCTCAGGTGAGATTGGCTACACCATTGATGGTATGTATATTGAAAATCCTATATACGGTGGAGGCTTTGGTAGAGGCACAAGACTTGGAACCCATGCTGTCCAGGATCTTATTTCTCAAACCGGTGTTTTTAATGCTGAGTATGGCGATGCCATGTCTCAAATCGTAAATATTATTACTGCCACTGGTGGTGACCATTATGAAGGCACCTTTGAATGGAAGGGCAGCAATCTTGGACCCCTGAGTTCAGAACAGGATCGTCTCCGAGACTATAAAGAATTTGCCGGATCTTTTTCCGGTCCAGTCATTCCTGGAATGAGCAATCTTACTTTTCATGTAGCCGCTGATTACTCCAATAGTTCTTACGCTGTATATAACTTTGATGATAAAGTGTATATCGAAGGAGATCCAGGTAATAGAATTAACCAGGCCAATAAAGTGCATTGGTTAGATCGTTATGCTGGCTGGAGAGCGTTTGGCTATGATAAAACCTACGATATCTTCACCAAGTTGCATTGGAAAATCGACTCATACAAATTTCTGAATTTTTCGCACTGGATGGTGGATTCAAAATTCAAGACTTTTGGTCCCTGGAATCAATTCTATGAAGAGAACAAGAATGTGAATCACAAGTTCTCCGAAAGATTCCATTTGGAATTTCGTCACCAGCTTAACGAAAAAACTTACTACACCATCAGCGCATCTCGCTTTACTCAGGAGATGGAAATTAATGTTGAAAACGGGGATATGGACGGCGATGGCTATCCTGACTGGGTAGAGTTTAAAATCGGTACAGAAGCACGTGGTCTCCACAACGGAGTTGACTACAGGGGAGATTGTGATATTCCTTATGAGAATGACCAAAAATTTGGTCCAGGGGTTTCTATTGCCAATGATGAAAATGAAACCATCTATTATGAATCCTGGGGACCAGGTTGCTTGAGAACCATGATCACCTATTATTGGCGCGGGCCTGGCCATATTGGTAGTGCCAGCTATGATTCAACCCAATTGCATATCGTCCTGGAACATGGTGAGCAAATCGCCATTGGACCTTACGATAGGATCAAGATCGAAGATATTTTCCTGGAAGAAAATTTTGATGATAACGGAACTTTGATTTCCTCTCGGAGACTCTCAAATGGTGATCTAATTGATCCATTGGATTCACTTGAATATTCAGATAAAGATGGAAATATCCATCTCTGGCATCTTGGCGATGAATTAGATGAGCATCTTGCTGAAGGTCAGTATACACCTTTCCAATACATGTACTATCCTGATTCCACCTATGAGCAATACTCTTCACCAGCAGGTATGAGTGCTGCTGAATTTGCCGCCATGCGAGATTCACTATACTATATCATGTATTATGAGTATGGTTCTGGTGGGGCAGATCGCTATCGTCATCACACCAAGAGTGTAACTGATGAGGTAAAGTTTGATATCACCAGCCGCGTGAATAAGCATCATCAACTGCGAGGGGGTGTAGACCTCAAACGACATCTCATCACCTTTGATGAAACCCAATTACCCTGGTTGAACCCACCTTATGGTGAAACCTATGGTTTGCCTGACTCCATCGAGCGTGATGGATTTCTGGATGAATTTATCTATGGGACTGGAGAGAAATCACCGATTGAGATCGGAGCCTATATCCAGGATAAAATCGAATATCCCTGGATGACCATTAACGCAGGTATCCGCTTTGATATCCAGAACTCTCTAGATAGTTCCTGGGCAGATCCTCGTGAAAAGACATCTGGGTCAGTACCTACAGAATGGAATGTCCTGTGGTCACCTCGATTGAGTATTTCACACGTGATTACTGATAAAGCGACATTTACTTTTGGTTATGGTCGTTATTACCAGAATTTGACCTATCGGAATATTTATCTAAATAATGATAATGATTTGACTACGGCACTCCCCATTGTGGGGAATAGCCATGTTCAAGCCCAAGGTGTAACCGCCTACGAGTTTGGTTTGAACTGGGAGTTTGTGGAATTTTGGAAACTGGGTGTTGTTGGCTGGTCCAAAGACTATTCTGATCTTGGATCCACTGAACGTGTTCAAGCCTTCCCTTATAGTTATTCAGTGGTTGTGAATTATGACTATGGTTCAGCACGAGGTTTGGATTTACGTCTCATAAAACGTGGTGGTTCAGCCTGGTCAACAGACATTCAATACACACTTTCGCGAGCTACTGCCAACCGCGCTGATGCATGGCAGGGTTATCGATCTTCCGATACGCCTGAATCTATGCCTAAGAAAGAGGTATTGATGGCTTACGACCGTACCCACAACCTGACCATGACAGGTGGCTATCAATTTAATAAGAAGAATTCACCTCGGATATTCGGAAGATATCCTTTCAACAAGGCTACAGTACATGTGACCCTGGTGGGGATATCAGGTTCGCCTTACACGCCATTTGATATCAACCTGAATCGTAATGGGGCCACAAATTCTGAGCGTATGCCCTGGTTTATTGAGACAAATATGGCCATCAGGAAAACCATCAATTTTGGTGGGCTAAATTTGTCTGCTGGTCTCATTATTCGTAATCTGCTAAATCGAGAAAATATCGTCGATATTTATGAGGAAACGGGAAGTCCTACAGATCCTGGTCGTAATGCAACCAGAGCCATCGAAAACGGAAGCAGTTCCCTGACTTTCTATGATAGGCCTTATTATTATTCAGCACCCCGTCAGATTGATCTGACCGCTAAAGTGAATTTCTAGGTGATATGATGAAAAAAGTAATTAATCCATTGTCTCCTTTGTCCTATTTGTTTTCAATATTTGTGTTGTTCGTTTTTCTTCCAATCGGGCTTGATGCAGCTGAACCAAATATTAGACCCGCTCCTGGTTTGGGCAAGACATCTGCCTTTGACCCGGTTCTCAATCGTGCCCGAGGCTACATGAGCAAGGGAGAACTTCAGTTTGCCACTCATAATTATGGTAGCTTTATTGAATTTGATGATAAGAGCTCACCTTCAGGACTGTATAAGGGTTATCAGTATATTTCTGATGTATCCTTTATTCTCGGTGTTCCGGGTAGAGACTCAACAGGTGCTATAACTCCATGGGCTTTACGCCCACCCTATGTCCCAGGACTTGAACACTTTTCAACTGACACCCTGGTTTATTGGGGATCAACAGTATCTGAATCCTGGTTTGATCGTGTACAGGATAAAAAACAGGTCGATTGGGAATCTGTAGAATCACATTATGGCTATCTCCACAGTGGTGATGTTATGGCTGGAGAAATTTATGGTGGCATCTATACTGATAGTGGCGATCCCTATCCATTGTTGGCATCCAGTGATATCCCGGACTCATGGCCCATTCGCATCAACGATGATACCGGTCTGGAAGAGCGAACCTGGCCAGGTGATTGGGCCGTAGCGACTGAAGGTCCCACCAAGGGCCAGGAAATTATTGGTCGACATATTGGTGACCAGGATATCTATATGGAATTTGATGACAGGTTGGCTACACGTGACGAAGACATGACCCAGGGTTACGCCATGGGGATGCATGTCACCGTGAACGCCCACTCCTATGGTCGCTCCTATGCTGAAGATATCGCCTTCTTCACAGTTGAAATCGTGAATGAATCCTACAAAGGGTTTCCCATGGACACCAATGGTGATAATATTGCCGATGTGGTTTGGGTACCTACAACCGCAGATGATGGAACTGTCACCTATGAATTAATGGATCGCAACTTTATCGGCGACCCTGATATACATGGATTTGATTATGAAGGTGTTTATGGTGGATTCTATTTTGATGTGGATTCATATTCGCGTCTTGAGAACGGCCAATACACAGGTCGTACTAATGATGATGATATGATGGCCTTTGATACCACCTATGATATGGCATTTATCTGGGATTGGGATGACCGCAGTTCATCAGCAACCAATCTCGCCTATTCAGCCCTGAAACTGCTGGACACACCTCTGGCTTCAGAGAATCTTGATATTGATGGAGACGGTTTTATTGATATTCAGCAAGGTCAGGCATTGGGTCTTACAGACTGGCATTGGTTTGATTGGTACAAACGTCCTGGCGTATTAAAAGCTGAGGATGGTGGCCCAAGTTGCACCGATGGCTATGCAGGAGCTGGTGGTTGCCCGGGTTCTATTGACAAAGAAAATATAATGTTTGCCCTGATGGCAGGCGATACCTCCTATGTCGGCCTCGAAAATCGCAATTATAAAGATTGGGAATGGCGCGGCATCGCCGGTAATACTCCCAATCCTTTGAATAGCTCTTACAGCGACTGGTATTTCCATCCAAGTATTGGGGGAGCACTCAATCCTCATTTTGATTCCCTGGAAGGCTTACTAAATGAATACCCGGATGGTTTGGACTGTGTGTTTATGATGTCCGCCGGTCCCTTTAATCTGGCAGCAGGTGATACCACCCATTTTTCATTTGCAGTGATCATGGGTGATCCACCAAGCAATACGGAAACCTTTGATACACCTCCAGATCTTGCCAAGAATGCAGAGATGGCTCAAATCATGTACGATTTGAAATATCAAGGCTTTTCACCCCCAGATGCTCCCACAGTTTCTGCTGTAGCAGATGATGGACGAGTCACTCTTTACTGGGATTCAAAAGCTGAAACTTCAAAAGATATTGTGACCGGAATTGAAGACTTCGAGGGCTACAAAATTTACCGATCTACAGATGGTGGTTCAACCTGGGGTAACCCTCATAATGATGTTATTTATAACACGAATGGACAGGCAGTGGGCTGGACGCCGCTGGCTCAGTTTGATTTGACAGCCGAAGAAGATGAAGATCTGTATGGCCTGGAATATGCCGGTCCCGACCCAGTAGCACCCTGGTTTAATCTGGGAGAGAATACGGGTTTGGAACATCGTTATGTAGATAATGACGTACTCAATGGGGTGACGTACTCATACTCAGTGGTTGCCTATGATATCGGTATGGATACGCTCCAGAATTCTTATACCAATCCAACAGGTGAATGGGATCCACTGGAGTCTCTTGAAAACTTTAGAGGAAACAGCCCCTTCCTGCCACAATTTGTCAATGTTACTCCTGACGCACGTCCATCCAACGCTCCAGAATCCTGGGGGCTGGATCTGGCACCTTGGACAGTTGGTACAGGTGAGGTAGAGGTGATTCCTACCAATCCAGCGGAAGTAGAAGTGAACACAAATACCTACTTTATCACGATTGATGCGGAACCGGACTGTTATCCTCCGAATACAGATTGTAACAATCCATATTATCACTTGAATCCAACATACACCGTGGTTGATAGTGCAACTGGAGATACTGTTCTCACTGAATTGGAAATAGGTACATCCACCATGTTCTCCGAAGTCTGGGGGGGGTTTCAGTTTTATCTGGAAAACTCGCCAGATCCATCCGTAGATACCGTTTACTGGCAGAACAAAGGCAGCGATGAGGCTCCACAGTACAATATTCAGATGGGTTTCAACACACATCCGTTTGCTTGTGATTATGAGATTCGTTGGGATTGGGAAAATCCAAATGATGATATGATTATGTTCCCTAATACAAATATGCCCTTTAGAATAATGAACACCAGCTTTGGTGAAGACTTGAACAATGATGGTCTCCTTGACGAAGGGGAAGACATAAATAACAACAACGTCTTAGATCCATATCGCGAGGTAATGTTGTTTGTATTTAGTGCGGGAATTCCTGAGACATCTCCTGATCCAAATTATCCTAGATTCAGATCAAATGAAAAGATATCCTTTATTGAGAAATATGTAGAGGGTTATGATTCCAGTGCAGTCAATACCCAAACCTGGAATATTATTATGAGCTGGGATACGACGAGGACCTTCTCTGGCAACCCAACTATCAGGCATGCTGAGACTGGTGATGTGACTCATTTGAGCATAGATAAACCATATGAAGATGGAGATATGTTCACTTTCCGGGCTGCGTCAGTTACAGAAATGAGTGAAGTAACGCAATCAATCCTGGATAAGGTGATGGTGGTTCCAAATCCATATATCGTAACTGCCGACTGGGAAACTGATGTGAACCACAAGAGTCTGCATTTTACACATCTGCCCGATGAATGCGTGATTAAGATATTTACGCTGACAGGGGAGTTGGTGTATACCATCTTGCACAATGACATTTTCTCAGGTCAGGAGGAATGGAATCTCAGATCAATGAATCGGCAAGAGGTGGCTCCAGGCTTATATGTCTTTGTTGTTGAAACACCAAACCATGAAAAACAAGTCGGCAAATTTGCCGTGATCAGATAAGGAGGGTATGATGATGAATTCAAATGTTTTATACGCTCCTGCAAGGACTGCAAAAATGAAAAACTCATTCAAGCTGTTAATCATTTTAATGCTGCTGATCCCATGCCTGATACAAGCCCAGGATAACAGACAGGACTCATTGAATACAGTTTACCCAGGAGATGATTTTTCCAAGGTTGCAACCTCAATTGGCCAATTTCTTAAGTTGGAATATGGTGCTGCCGGAGCCGCCCTGGGAGGTGCTTATACTGCACTGGCTCATGGACCACAGGCCATGGCATGGAATCCTGCTGGAATTACCACCACCATGGGACCTGAGCTCTATATGAGTAACAATGAGCTCTATGCTGGTATTACCAACAGTTTCTTAGGTTTCACCATTCCCATTGGAGGAGGCAATACCCTGGGTATTGTTGCTCAGTATATGAATTCCGGTGATATGGAAGTAACAACACTTGATTTCCCTGATGGCACAGGAGAACAATTCCAGGCAACCGGTCTGGCGTTGGGAATGGCCTTTGCTCGTCGCCTCACAGATAGACTTTCTGTTGGCGTTTCGGGAAAAATGATTAGAGAGACGATTTATCGAGAGTCTGCCAGTACTTTCGCCTTTGATATCGGATCCAATTTTGATCTGGGTATCTATGGTATGGTCCTGGGTATGTCCATTCAGAACTTTGGTGTTGGAAGTCGATTCGATGGTCCCGATTTAAATCAACCTCTCGATGTGAATGATGAATTTCAGAGTAGCCCCGTACTTACCACACGCTTGCTCACTGAAGAATGGCCACTTCCTTTGGTATTTAGAGCCGGTTTGCGTATGGACATACTGGGTGGGAAAAGCCCCTGGCTACCCACGCCGGTGCACCGTTTAAGTCTCCTGGTTGATGCCAACGATCCCTTTGACTCAGTTTTAAGGGGTGCAATTGGCTTTGAGTATAGTTTCGATGATATGCTCTTTCTAAGGGGTGGCTATAAGTTGAAGTATGAATGGCCCGTAGAATACGAGGAATTCGAATATGTACTCAATGGTGAATATGATCTGGGAGAACCCTACATCGACTGGAACGACAATGGTGTACGTGATGCCAACGAAGACTTTGAAGATGGGCTGGCAGTAAAAACTGCTGAATTTACCACCACCAGCTGGGATAGTTATTATGGCTCAGATAAATACTCATTGAGACGCTTTTCCATCGGTGCAGGTCTAAATTATAATTTGTATGGTACGAAATTGTTATTTGACTATTCATATTCAAACTATGGTATATTAGGCATGGTTCAGCAGGTATCTGTTGGCTTTGGTTTTTAGTAAAAATTTAAGAGATTATTGGATATTGTATAATTCAAAAAGATAGGTATAAAGGGAGAAAAGATGAAGTCACTAATTAAAGTTTTAATGATTACACTCGTAGCCTGGTCAGCGTTTGCTGGTTCGATTGAAGGACGCAATCACACGAACAATCAGTTAATGATCAAGGGCACCCACCAGCTTGCAAACAATGCAGCTCTAGACCATGAAGCCGGCGCCTTAAGAGACCTCAGAAACGGTGATTTTGCATTAGCCTGTCAAAATGAGGAATTCACCTATCTTCCGGATATGTTGAATTACATATATTCACCGGTAATTGCCGTTCCTGCGGGAAATTCAGTGCTCTTTGATTTTTATGTTAAAGGGTTTTTTGATGATCCGGGAGTGTTCCCTGATGTGGATTATTGGGGTTGTGAAGTTTCAGCAGATGCTGGCGCTAGTTGGAACGCTGTTTCTAATCCTTATGGTTTACCGGCCCCCGTACCGAACTATGTCTATACAAATGCAGGGGATTGGGGCTCGTTTATCGGGGGTTACCAGGATCCAGACGGCTATCCTTCAGGAGACATCAGTGACTATGCCGGTATGTCTTTACAATTTAGGTGGTATTTCCAGTCAAACAGTAACGAGCCTATTGGAGAAGGTATCTTTATTGATGATTTTTCAGTAACTGTGGATGGTGCTTCGGCTTTCTTTGCTGATTTTGAAGATCAGGATTTAACTGGTTGGGTATCCGTTGATGGTACCGCTGAATCAGCTCATTTTCATCAGACCACCGTGGGCGCATTCGCTGGACAATCTTGGGCCATGAATGACCCGGATATTGGTACAGCAGGGGGATATAAAAACCATTGGTATCAAGTTTTAGATTCACCCACATTGACCTTACCTGTTGAACAGGTCAACACCATTACTTTTCAGCAAAACAGAAATGTTGAAGGAACTGCCGGTGCAGAAGATCCATATGATGGATGGGATGGAATGAACGTCAGAATTTCATCAAATGGTGGAAGTTCATGGGAAGTATTGACAGATGTTTCACCAGCCTACAATTCAAGCTCACTCTATAGTTTTGGTTCTGAATTTGGTGAAGGTCCTGATATTGCTGGCTGGGGCGGTGCATCCGCTGGATGGGAAGCTGTGACCATTACGATTCCTCCAAGTTATCAGAATCTCGATGTAAAAATTAGATTTGCTTTTGCCTCCGACCCCTCTTTTGACACTGCTACACCTGCTCCTAATGGCGATCCAGCAATGTTTGGCTGGATCATTGACGATATTGATATTGCTGGAATTGTCACCAACGATGGTGAATCCAGCGAGGGTTGGGTTGCAGCCTCCAATGTACCAATTGCTGGCGATTTATGGCACCTTGCTTGGGTTGGGATATTGCCCGTACCGGCAGGCTTGGCAGCTGAAGCTGGAGATTCGCAAGTCGCGCTGGAGTGGGATGATCTAAATGAATCACAGGAAGTTACCTTTGCCTGGGGTGATGAGACCATGGAATCATTTATCTCAAGCTCCGTTCCTTGGATGGGTGGTCAAGTTGCCGGTTCTGCCTGGGCTGCGCATTACAATGCTGCGCAATCCACAACTCTGCATACCTTTTCTTATGTTTTAAGTAGTGGGAATGCATCAACTCCTGGTTCCATTTTGCCGATTATTGTTACTGTCTGGGATGCCAGTGCACAAATTATCTATGAGAGTGCCCCAGTAACTGCCGCAGCCATGGATGAACTTCAGGAGTTTGACCTCAGTACAGCTAATTTAGTTGTAGAAGGTGGCTTTTATGTAGGTTGGGCTTATACAGATACCCTTGCCCCATTCGTAGCTCTAGATTCAGATAGTGAATATGCTGGAGAAGCTTATGGATGGCATCCAGAAGGCACCATGCTATCACTCACCGGTACTGGCATGGACGGGAATTATGCCCTCTACGCAGCTGGTATAACAACCTCAGAAGGTGGCTTTACATACAACGTGTATCGTAAAACAGCTGGTGGTGAGTTTGGTTCAGCTCTAAATGCTGCACCACTCAATGTGCCGTTCTACACTGATGCTACTGCAGCTAACGGTATCGATTATTATTATGCTGTCTCTGCAATCTCTGATGGCATGGAAGGAGATCTTTCTGATGAGGTGACAGCCATGCCTGAATCTCAGAGTGTTATTGAAATCGCTTATGATGATGGTACTTCAGAATTTGGCAGGAACATGGGTTCGGGAAACCTCCAGGCTGTAAAATTCACACCCACAGGATATCCGACCCTCCTGAAACGTATCAAGGTGTTCATAAGTGATACTGAATCTTCTCCATATATGTCCATTATCTGGGATGATAATGGTCCTGATGGAAACCCCGAAACTGAGATGGCTATTTATGGCGAGCCTTTCATGGTATCAGGTTGGAATTCGAGGGACGTTACCAGTGATTCTATCTGGGTTACTGGTGGTTCGATTTATTTTGGAATCAAAGAATTACCTGGCACTCCTTCAATTGGTGCTGATGCTGATGGAGGTTACAGTGGTAACTCCTACATCGGTGTCACCGAAACCGATGGATCAATTACCTGGGATAACATGTCAGCAATCGGTCTTGAATATAATCTGATGTTCAGAATTGATGTGGATACAGCCTTTGTTCAGGTTGGAATTGAAGCATTTAATCAGGGTGTTCTACCTACGGCATATAGCCTGGAACAGAACTATCCCAATCCTTTCAATCCCAGTACTGAGATTACCTATACTCTACCCCAATCAGGAAATGTAGAGTTAAAGGTATTCGATCTCAATGGTAAGGAAGTAGATGTTCTGGTACAAGAACACCAGAGCGCTGGTTCATATAGACTCAATATTGATGGATCCCATATGAGCTCAGGTATTTATATTTACACCTTGAACACTGGCAATGTACATCTCACAAGAAAGATGATATTGCTCAAATAATAAAAGTTAGTTAAAGACTAAACGAGCTGAAAATCCGGACAAGGAATTCAGCTCGTTTTGTTTATTGGGGGATAAGGAAAAGCATGAAAAAATATTTACTCACCAGTCTACTTCTAATGGCATCATTGGTTTATGCCGCATCCCCTGATTTGTCCAACGCTTTTGAGGATCGAATCCTTATTTGCTTACAACCAGATATCACCATTGAGACAGTTAACAGCCAGGGTAGAGTTCCAGTAACTGGTCTTGAAAGCTTTGATGCCCTGATGCAGTTGAGAGAAGTCCATTCCATGGAGCCCTTCTTGCCTAGCGCCACCTATGACGACATGGATGGCGATGTGATCCTGGCGAATATATATCGATTAAAAATTGATAAAGCTCACACAAGTATAGCTCAGGTGCTCTCAGATTTCTCAAAGGATGCGAACGTTCTGTATGCAGAGCCTGAGTATATTCGCAAATCCAACTATACACCCAATGATACACGTCTAGGTCAACAGTGGTTTTTAACCCAGGTGAGTGCGCTGCAAGCCTGGGATTTATGGAATCTGGCGGCTGGCCAGGAACCTGGTAGCCATTCAGTTGTTCTCGCTTCGAATGATTCTGGAGTTCAATACACCCATGCTGACCTATGGAAAAGTACCTGGGTCAACCAGGCTGAGGTGCCAGCGGCGATTTTTAATGCGGTGGATTCAAATCAAGATGGATACGTAAATGCAGAAGAGGTTGTTGCCTATTTATTGGATGACTACAATTCAAGCGGAACTATTAATCTCCAGGATGCTGTTCATCCAAGCTCACCTTTTATGGATAATATAGATGGAGATGACTGGGATAGTAACCCAGTCACATATGTAGACGACCTACTCGGCTGGGATCCAGCAGGTGTAACCAGTGGCAATGATCCTGACAATGACCCCCTGACATCTGGGACAATGAGTGATCATGGGACACATGTTGCTGGACTATTAGGAGCGACCACAGATAATGGAATTGGCATCGCAAGTGTTGTATTTAATGGATCAATCATGGCCGTTAAAAGTCAATACGATGAGGGTGATCCTAATTTTATCTCATTAGGTTATCCAGGGATGTTGTACGCTGCCAAGGCAGGAGCTGATATAATTAACAATTCCTGGGGTGGAACGGGTGCAAACACCTCTGAGCAGGCAACTATTAATGTAATTGCTGATACCTATGGGGCTATTTCCGTGGCTGCTGCAGGTAACGACAATTCCGGTGAAGACCATTATCCCAGTGCCTATCATAATGTTGTTTCTGTTGCTGCCACAACCACAGGCGATAATAAGGCCAGTTTCTCAAATTATAGTCCATCCGTAGATATTTCTGCACCAGGTGTAAATATTCATAGCACAGTTTTCAACAATGGGTACCAGAGCTTTGGTGGTACATCCATGGCATCCCCGATTGTGGCTTCTGGCCTGGGTCTTTTAAAATCACTATATCCTGAAGCTAGCAATACGTGGCTCATTCAGACCCTTCTTAATAGTGCTGATCCCATTGATGAAAATAATCCAGATTTTGTGGGACAGCTTGGATCCGGACGGTTAAATATCAACAGTGCCCTGCTGCAAGGGATTTATCCTCGACTATCTTACTCCTCCTATAGTCTCTCCTTGTCTAATGACAATGGCGACGGATTGCTTTCCCCTGGTGAAGGTGCTACGATGCGCGTCAATTTATTTAATGATCCTGGTTGGGTTGATGCCCTGGATGTGACGGGCGTCCTCAGCTGTGATTCTGAATATATATCTATTACGGATAGTACAGGCTCCTATGGAAATATTAATAACGGCAACATAGCGGTGAGCTATCCCGATGGATATACCATTTCTGTTGCTGAAGATGCTCCCTCAGGTCTTTATCAGATGAACCTGATGGTATCTGCAAACGCAGCCTCTGAAAACCCCTATGATACTTATCTGGAATTCTCTGTGGATGTCAGCATATGGCAGGTGAATTTCCCTATCTCATCCAGTACGATTAAAGGTGGTAATGCCGTAGTGGATCTCGATGGTGATGGCAGCAATGAAATTATTTACACTGCCCATGACAGCCTCTTGCATGCAGTAAATGCTGATGGAAGTGAAATAGCTGGATTTCCTGTTATGCTCAACTATCTGGCTGAGGCAACACCCTCAGTTGGTGATGTGGACAATGATGGGGATCTGGAGGTAGTGGTAGGCAGCTTGGATCTAAACCTTTATGTTGTACAACATGATGGCACTGCTGAATCCATCCATGTGGCTCCGGGCTTTATGCTTGCACCAGCAAGTTTATATGACTTTGATGGTGATGGAGATCTTGAAATTGTCAGTGTTTCCTATAATGATGAACTGGCAGTCATGCATCACGATGGTACAGCATTGCCGAATTTTCCAATGACTCTGGATGGGAATATGACTGTGGGTGCCGCCATTGGTGATATCGATGGGGATGGTAGCGTAAATATCGTTGTAGGTACCTGGGGTGATCGTTTGCATGCCATCAATCTTGATGGTACAGAAGCCGCCGGTTTCCCTGTTGTTCTTGCAGATAGAGTCAGATCGGCTCCCATCCTGGCCAATCTTGATGGCAGCACAGATGGTTCGCTTGAAATATTATTTGGGTGTGATGACAACAAGCTGCATGCCTATGATAGTGGGGGCAATGAGTTGTGGTACGTCAGTAGTGCTTCACAGAATATTCAAGCTGATCCTTCGGTTGCCGATATGGATGGTGATGGAGATCTGGAGATTATAATTGGCGGGCTGGACCGTCTTATCTATGCTGTTGATCATACAGGCACATTTCTTGAAGGCTGGCCAGTAGGTACCGGGGGTGCTATATATAGCTCACCCGCTATCGCAGACATAGATGACGATGGGTTCGCTGAAGTATTTATAGGTTCAAATGATCGATTGTTGTATGGGTTGAATCTGGATGGGTCAAATGTTGGTGGTTTCCCAGTAGAGAATACAGGTAATATACAGGGTAGCCCAACGGTTGCTGACCTTGATGGTGACAGCGACCTGGAAATCATAGTAGGTGCAGATGACAAGCTGCTTGTGATGGATATATCAAGTAATGGGGAAACTGCAAGCTATTGGCCAACCCACCGTGGTAATCTGCATAGGACGGGAGTACTGCTCACAACTGTTGGCGTCGAGGAACGTCGTGGTTTGCCAATGAGTCATAAATTATATGCAAACTATCCCAACCCATTTAATCCAACAACATCAATTGCTTTTGATATAGCTGAAGACACACATGTATCGCTTCAGATCTTGGATATTCGGGGTAGGGTTGTCGGTGAATTGATTTCCGCTCCAATGACCAGTGGAAGTTATCGCCTTAAATGGAATGGAGAGCTTCGGGGAAGACCTGCTGATGCAGGGATCTATTTCTACCGTTTATCTTCTCAGAATAGCATCCTCGTTCGAAAGATGACCTTGTTGAAGTAGGTACAGCTTTTGCCTGAGTATAAGGGTACAATAATGATTAAAAGGGAGCCTGCATTCAGGCTCCCTTTTTTTTGTATCTAGACCAGTAAATAGACTCAAAATTGCATGGGTATAAGTTTGGGGGGGATAGTGTGTGGTGAGGTCGCCTCCAGGAAGCAGAAACGATTTTGCGTAATCATAAATGTAGCAGGAATAATTTTCGCCGCCCCACGAGTCATTGTGGTTAGAAAATCACCTGAAATCGGACCTGAAATGACTATATGGCGTTTGAGGGGATTGCAGTGCACAGGGAATAATCAGGATATAACACGGGCTATCTAATATATTATCAAATATTTACGTCGCTTATATTTAGGGTCATTGTATGGTTCTTGGGGGTAAGTAGAAAAGTAATAGTGATATTTTTGAGATAATTTACAAATAGTTGTTGTGAAGAGGTGGTAAGCAGATTATTATCGCGCCGCTTTATGACAGGAGACGGGTATCAGGTGGCAAAACAGCCTCAATTTTTTTTATAAAAGTTGAATTTTAGTGTTGTTGAGGCATAGGTACTCAAGTATATTTGCGAGCTTTCGAAAATGAGAGCGGAGAAAGCAAATATTTCTCCTTGATATTTGAAAATTGGGTATGCACGGTCTAGGTCAATATGAGGTATCTCATTTGACGATACCGACAATTACAATGAGTTAAAAATAGTAAAATGAAATAGAGTCATAAACAAACTACAATGGAGAGTTTGATCCTGGCTCAGGACGAACGCTGGCGGCGTGCTTAACACATGCAAGTCTAAGGAGAACGAATTCTTCGGAATTTTATTAAACTGGCGAACGGGTGAGTAACGCGTAGACAACTTGCCCAAAGATTTGGGATAACACCGAGAAATTGGTGCTAATACCGAATAATATCACTTTGACCCCGGTCTTTGTGATCAAAGGTGGCTTCGGCTACTGTCTTTGGATGGGTCTGCGTCTGATTAGCTAGTTGGTGAGGTAATGGCTCACCAAGGCAACGATCAGTAGCTGGTCTGAGAGGATGATCAGCCACACTGGGACTGAGATACGGCCCAGACTCCTACG
>Ga0233430_1000747_pt1 | contig 54422 bp, 60 predicted proteins | sample SI_118_April2016_2_FD_179883 | JGI IMG/M metagenome (GOLD analysis project Ga0233430, IMG submission 179883) | Seawater microbial communities from Saanich Inlet, British Columbia, Canada - SI_118_April2016_150_MG | ecosystem: Environmental > Aquatic > Marine > Inlet | place: Canada: British... | reverse complement strand
GCGCGGCAGATAAAGTCTCTACAATGTTTGGATATAGGGTTTTTTCGTCACCCAGTACTTCTAGCTTAACCAAGTTGTGGCCACCCAAAAGTTCACGTGCCAGTTGGCAAGTGCGCACTGCATCTTTAGCCGTATAACAACCCGCTGTGTTAGGCAAAATAGTGTATTTTTCAGGGGAAATTACATCTAATAAGTTAGGCTCATTTTCATCCTGACCGATGTTGGTACGACGAATAGCAACCGTGATAATGTTAGCCTCAGCTGCATCAGTTGCAAGGCGTGTTTCTTCTAAATCTTTGTATTTTCCTGATCCAACCAGTAAGCGTGAATTGTAAGTTTTGCCTGCAATTATTAATGGTGTGTCAGTCATAATTTAATTTCCTAATCTTAATAAAAATGTGAAAATTATTATATAGTTGTATGTCATTGTACAAATAATATTTTTTCCCATAGTCTGTGCTTGTATTTTTTATTATGCCAACAAACTGCACTAGTTTGTATCTATTGACTCAAAGATGCCAACAAACTTATTGTTTACTCTGTCATGCTTTCGAGAGAGTAATATATGTAAAAACATATTTACTTTGTAATGTATATGCTATAAAATATAATTATGAATAAAATAATACAATCACTTAAAGATAGACGCTTAGAGTTGAAAGTCAATCAGTCAGATCTTGGAAAAAAAATGGGCATGCCACAAAGTCATGTATCAAAGATAGAAAAAGGTCTGAACGATCCAAGGCTTTCAACCATAAGTGACATGGCTCGCCTACTTGATCAAGAATTGGTGTTAGTTCCAAGAGACAAGCTATCAATTGTTAACGCTTTAATTAATCAAGATGATGAGCAACAGCCAATGTGGAATATTGATAAGGATAATGAATAATGCAAAGCTACCTTGAAGTATTTATTAACAATCTAAAGGTTGGTGAGATAACCCTGCTTGCCAATGAGCGCAACTTATTTGTTTTTGATGATGATTATTTGGCTATGAAAGACAAGCCGATTTTGAGTCAATCTTTTTTTGACAAATCGGGTGAGATTATTGTTCAAACAAAAATCGTTCAAACGAAGCTACCGCCATTTTTTTCTAATTTATTGCCTGAAGGTCATTTACGTCAATACCTTGCGCAACAAGGCGGCATTAACCAGCAGAGCGAGTTTAAATTAATTGAACTTTTGGGTGGAGATCTTCCGGGTAATGTTTTTGTTAAATCTGGTAATACTATTGATTCTGAAATTGAGAAAGAGACTGCAGATTTAAATCAAGATGATCAAATTTATCGTTTTTCATTGGCGGGCATACAGCTAAAATTCTCAGCAATTATTGAAAGCAGTGGCGGACTCACTATTCCAACTAGCGGATTGGGCGGAGATTGGATTGTTAAGCTACCTGCGCAAAACTTTGTTTCAGTGCCAGAGAATGAATTCTCAATGTTGCAACTTGCTAAAGAAGTTGGCATTAGTACGCCAGAAATAAATTTGATAGATTTAGATAAGGTTTCTGGTTTGCCAGAATTAGGAATATTGGGTGGCGATAAAGCCTTAGCAGTTAAACGCTTTGACCGTGAGAATGGCAAGCGTATTCATATTGAAGATTTTGCTCAGGTATATAGTGTTTTCCCAAAAGACAAATACGATAAAGTCAATTATGGCAATATTGCTAACATGGTCTGGGTTTTAACTGGACAGGACGGACTGGTCGATTTTATTAAACGACTGGTGTTTAATATCATTATTGGCAATGGTGATATGCATCTTAAGAACTGGTCATTTATCTATCCCGATGGTAAAACGCCGCAATTGGCGCCAGCTTATGATTTTGTTTCAACTATTGTTTATATTCCTAATGACAAACTAGCACTGAATTTGGCAGGAGAAAAGGATATGTATAAGATATCCTTAGCATCTTTTTCAAAATTAGCGAAAAAAGCACAATTACCAGAATATTTGGTTATCAATACGGTGAAAGAAACAGTTACTTCTGTTTTAGAGGTATGGAATAAGAATAAACACAGTTACCCATTGTCGGATTCAATCATGGCTGGAATTGATCAGCACATTTCCAGGCTCAAACTTTTTGAGTGAGATATAAATGATTAGAAAAAATACAAATGGCACATTTACTGTTGATATTACTCAAGGCAGGAGTAGGCGTCATCAAAGACGTTTTAAGGCTAAGCAAGAAGCGCAGCGTTTATATTGAGACACACCTTTGCCAGTCATTTTATTATGAATGGTGGCGATGTTTTAAGTCTACAAAAAGCACTAGGTCATAGCACTTTAGCAATGACATTGAAGTATGCACATTTGTCACCTGATCATCTAAATGATGTACGAAAATTCGCACCAAAAATAAAGATGTAGTGAAAATGTGGTTAAACTTTTAGTTGGTAGGCTCTACAGATGCTACTACTAAAGTAAATGTATGGCGGAGAGTGAGGGATTTGAACCCTCGATAGGGGATAAACCCTATACACCCTTAGCAGGGGCGCGCCTTCAGCCACTCGGCCAACTCTCCAAAAGAAAAATATTATACGCTAAAATATTATGCGTTTGAATTGGCGTTTAGAAGCCGTAGTTGTATCTGAGTTTGACTGCACCAGGGTCGCTTCCCCTAAAATCTTGCATTCTGAGCCTGATTCTCCCCCAATCTCCCTCTAATTTTATTTTTTCTCCCAACGCCCTTAATTTTATTTTGGCATCTAAAATGACTTGTTCCGTTTCATTCCATTGCTCATCATTATCTGAGGGCGTTCCTAAAACGTATTCATGGTAGAGCAGTTGATTTTCAATGTCTCTTGCTTCAGCATTAAGATCATACGCATCAACCCCCATTTTAAATTGAACTTCAAGGTCTAGTAAATCAATGTTTATTTTCTCTATTTTTTCATTTATCGGGTTGACTTTAACTTCTTTGGTAGCCGTGTCTGCATTCGAGTTGAATGATAGTAGTAAAGCATAAAAAAAGAGCTTAGAGAGTTTCGCTAAAAGAACCATCGGTAAATACCCAATGTATTAACAAAAACAAAAACTGTGTTGAGCAGTACTAAGGCTTTATCGTTATTTCCATAGCCTTGGATGATCCAACTAATGGCTGACATCATAAAGAAAATGTAGCCAAATTTTGAATAATCAAAGTTGAGTGCAACTAGTAATCCACCGAGTATGCCAGTAATCGTACCGAGCCAACCCCAAGTGTTATCCATGAATTTCAAAATCGTGCGTAACGACGGCAGTTTTTCCTAGCATGATAGAGGCGGAACAATACTTGTCAGCGGATAATCCAATCGCTTTAGCAACTTTTTTCTCATCTAAGTTAGTGCCTTCAATAACAAAGTGAATGTGAATTTTAGTAAATACTTTAGGGTGCTCGTCTGCACGTTCAGCTGTTATTTCAGCACGACAATCGCGCACTTTTTCACGCATTTTTTTAAGCATGCTCAACACATCAATCGTGGTGCAGCCACCCATGCCTAATAGTAGCATTTCCATTGGTCGAATGCCTAAATTGTTACCACCGGCCTCCTCAGGGCCATCCATAACTATTGCATGACCGCTGGCCGACTCCCCAACCATCGTCATATCGTTAACCCATCTTACTGTTATTTTCATGTTTAATTATCCTTTAAAGATTTTTTGCAATGCCACACCTGGGTCGTCTTGGCGCATGAAGGCCTCACCCACTAAAAAGCTGTAGACATCGTGTTCGTGCATAAAGGCAACGTCTTTTGAGCTTAAAATACCGCTTTCCGTGATGACTAAGATATCATCTTTAATTTCATTAAGCAAATCAACCGTGGTTTGTAACGAGACATCAAAGGTACGCAGGTTACGATTATTAATGCCAATCATGATTAACGGAAGCTGGAGTGCGCGTTTAAGTTCTTCTACATTGTGTACTTCAATCAAAATATCCATGCCAAGTTGCATTGCATGTTGTGCCAGTATCTCCATTTCTCCATCACTAAGGCAAGCAGCAATGAGCAAAATGCAATCAGCGCCCATAACGCGCGCTTCTAATACTTGATACGGGTCGATGATAAATTCTTTGCGTAATACAGGCAGAGAAACAGCCTCTCTAACATCGATTAAATATTGATTATCACCTTGGAAAAAATCTTTATCGGTTAAGACCGATAGGCAAGTTGCACCATGTGTTTCATAACTCTTAGCGATTTCTACTGGATTAAAATTCTCACGTAAAATACCTTTGGAAGGTGAGGCTTTTTTAATTTCTGCAATCACTGCGTTTTGCTTGAGGTCTACTTTGTCTTTTAAGGCTTGGTAAAAATCACGTGTTTCACGATCGTCGTAAGCTTTTTTCATCATCTGATCGAAAGAAATGTTATTCTTACATTCAATGATTTCTTGCTTTTTACGGGCAATAATTTTTTTTAGAATATCAGGTGTGTTTGTCATGGTTAAATGGTTTTAGTTATGGTTAAGTATTTTAAATGAATTCCGCAAAGGCCACATATAACTTATAATTAAACCCATAATCATTAAAAACAGGATAAAACTATGAAATTATTAGATTTTGAAGTCGGTATTGATCAGCCATTCTTCTTAATTGCAGGTCCTTGCGTGATTGAATCTGAAGCGTTAGCCATGGAAACAGCCACCTATCTTAAGAAGGTTACGGATGATTTAGGCGTTAATTTTATATATAAATCTTCTTACGATAAGGCCAATCGCACTAGCACTAATAGTTTTAGAGGGCTGGGTATTGAAGAAGGGTTGAGAATATTACAAAAAGTAAAAGATGAAGTGGGCGTTCCTGTACTGACTGATGTGCACGAAGACACACCACTTGATGAAGTGGCGTCGGTGGTTGATATGATGCAAACACCTGCATTTTTAGTGCGTCAAACTAACTTTATTCAAAACGTATGCAAGCAAGGCATTCCGGTTAATATTAAAAAAGGCCAGTTTCAAGCACCTTGGGACATGGGCAATGTGGTTGATAAGGCTCACGAAACGGGCAACAAGTCCATCACCATTTGTGATCGGGGTACTTCATTTGGTTACAACACACTAATTTCTGATATGCGAGGCCTATCTACCATGCGCTCTTTTGGTTGTCCAATTGTATTTGATGCAACCCATTCTGTACAACAACCTGGTGGACAAGGCGGTACTTCTGGTGGCCAAAGAGAAATGGTTCCAGTTGTTGCAAGGGCAGCAGCAGCAGTCGGTGTATCAGGCTTCTTTATGGAGACACATCCAGATCCAGAAGCCGCACTGAGTGACGGCCCTAATATGATTCCAATTGACAGAATGGGCGAACTGTTAAAAGCATTGCAAGATTTGGACAACATTACTAAGAAAAATGGTTTTTTAGAAGACAGTCTAGTGTAATTTTAGTAGTCTATATTTTTCTAATATCAACTAATAAATGCGCATAATGAGTAAGCTACTATTAATTTTAGTACTATTCTCCCAAGTAACATTTGCCGACAAGCCTGAGCTGTTTTTACTAAAAACCTATGATGACTCTCGGGATGTTGTAGGCTGGGTAATGAGTGAAAAACTTGACGGTATTCGTGGTTTTTGGAATGGCAGAGAGTTGTTAACCCGTAGTGGTAAGAAAATCAATGCACCAGCATGGTTTACGCAAAATTACCCACCTTTTTCCATTGATGGCGAGCTTTGGACCAAGCGTGGTGATTTTGAAAATATCAGCTCAATTGTTCGTACTAAAAATTCTGGCGACCGTTGGAAAAAAATTACCCATCAAATTTTTGAAGTGCCAAATCAACAAGGTGGTTTGCTTGAAAGACTGTCTGTTTTAAAAGCGTATCTTAATACTGACCCCATAGTGCACTTACAAATTCTGAAACAGACGTCCATTGACAGTAAACAACAATTGAAACAATTTTTAGCGCAGGTAACTGATCAAAAAGGTGAGGGCGTAGTAGTAAGAAACCCTAATACTTTATACAAAACGGGCAGATTACCTTCTGCGCTTAAAGTGAAGAAATATTTTGATACTGAGTGTACTGTCTTGAAGATTTTGCCAGGCAAGGGAAAATACAAAGCCGTAATGGGCTCGGTATTATGCCAAACAAGCACTGGAAAAGAGTTAAGAATCGGCTCTGGATTTAAAGATAAAGATAGAGAATCTCCACCCGCTATTGGCAGTGAAATTACCTTTAAGTATTATGGATTTACCAAAAAAGGTAAATTTAAATATCCCGTGTATTTAAGAGAAAAGTTGACTAACTAGACCAACTTTAGTATACTTTGGTCAAACAAATCTAAAAAGCAGGAGTTAATATGCTAATTAATGTATCTGAAGCAAAAGCTAATTTATCAAAATTAGTTAATATGGCGTACCAAGGTGAGAAAATTACCATCGCAAAAAATAACCTACCCTTGGTGGATTTGGTTGTACATAAGCCTGAAAATAAGAGGAAAATAAAACAAGCATTTGGCCTTTATAAGGATAAAAAAACAGATGGCTTAGTATTTCAAAAAACAGTTAGAGATGAGTGGTGATTGCGCTTTTCGATACAAACATCCTAATTGATTATTTAAATGGAAGAGCTGAAGCTAAAGACACTATTGAGCGCTATGATCAAATAGCCATTAGCATTATCAGTTATATGGAAGTAATGGTTGGCGTTGATCAAAATAATAAAAAATCTGTGGAGGATTTTTTAAATAGTTTTCAAATATTTAATTTTGATGAGAAAATGGCGGATGAGATAGTGAGTGCCAGGACATCATTAAGCATTAAATTACCAGATGCTATTATTCTAGCAACAGCAAGAAAGTATAAGGCGACACTAATAACTCGTAATTACAAAGATTTCCCTGAAAACATAAAAGGTGTGGTAATTCCGTACCAATTGGAGAATTAAGAATGATAAGAATAGCAGTAGTTGGTGCTTCGGGCCGTATGGGTCAAACCATTATTGAATCAATTGGCCAAAATGACAAGACTAGCTTGGGTGTTTCACTGGACAAGGGTGATAATTTAAATGCAGTGCTTGATCAATTTGACGTACTGATTGATTTCACACGACCAGAGGCAACATTGGAATATTTAGCTATTTGTGAGCAAGCAAACAAACCAATTGTTATTGGTACTACTGGTTTTGATGACACTGGATTACTAGCTATTGAAAATGCAGCGAAAAATATCCCTGTGGTATTTGCACCAAATATGAGTGTGGGCGTAAATCTATCATTGAAATTATTAGACATGGCGGCTAAAGTCATTGGTGAAGAGTCTGATATTGAAATTGTTGAGGCGCATCATCGTCACAAAGTGGATGCTCCTTCGGGCACCGCATTAAAGATGGGAGAAGTGGTTGCCAATGCCCTTGGTAGAGATTTATCCACGTGTGCTGTGTATGGTCGTGAAGGCATTGAAGAGCCTCGTGATCGCCAAACCATTGGTTTTTCTACTATTCGTGGCGGCGATGTTGTGGGCGAGCATACGGTAAGCTTTTTTATGGAAGGTGAGCGTGTTGAGATTACTCACAAGGCCTCATCACGCATGACCTTTGCTAACGGTGCTGTACGTGCGGCGAGCTGGTTAGAAGCTCAAAATTCTGGTTTGTACTCTATGCAAGATGTACTAGACCTATAGGAGTTGTTATGCTGTATGCAGTTATTTCTCAAGATGTCGAGAATTCATTAGAAAAACGACTATCAGTGCGTCCTGCACACATTGAGCGTTTGAATAATTTAAAAAACGAAGGCCGTTTAATCTTGGCCGGACCTCATCCAGCAATTGATAATAATGAGCCGGGTGAAGCAGGCTTTACCGGTTCGTTAGTTGTGGCAGAGTTTGATTGTTTGGAAGATGCGCAAGCTTGGGCGGATGCTGACCCGTATATGGAATCAGGTGCTTACGAAAGCGTGGTGGTCAAACCCTTTAAAAAAGTATTGCCATGAGTTTAATCTTCAAACCTTTATTTGAAAAAGAAAGCTCAACTTATACTTATTTGTTGGCAGACTCAAACACCAAAGAAGCGATTATTATCGATGCCGTGGATGAGACCCAGCAACGTGATATTGGTTTAATTGAAGAGTTAGGGTTAAATTTAAAATACATCATTGAAACTCATGTGCATGCCGATCATATCACTAGCTCATGCCCACTCAAACAGAAGTTTGTCAATGCACAGATTGTGTTGGGCGAAACTAATCCGGTAGCTTGTGCTGATGTTTTAATTAAAGATCAAGAAGTGCTTGAATTTGGCGACTATCAAATGACTGCTATGACAACACCAGGCCATACGGATGGTTGTATGTCGTACGTGGTTGACGATAAAGTTTTTACTGGCGATGCATTGCTGATTAGAAGTTGTGGCCGTTGTGATTTTCAAGGCGGTTCAGCTGATAAATTATTCGACTCTATTCAAAAAATATTTACGCTTCCTGATGAAACGTATGTGTATCCTGCACATGATTATGGGGGTAGGACAGTCAGCTCAATTTGGGAGGAAAAAGCCTTTAACGAAATGATTGGTGGCGGTGTTGGTAAGGCGGAATTTATACGTCGTGTGGATGCAATGGAACTGTCTTTACCTGCTAAAATCCATGTTGCTGTTCCGGCAAACCAAGTTTGCGGCTCTAAAATTATTTCAGAGTAATAGCACATGGTTAATGGCTATTCGTTAGACCCACATCCTCGGGCAAATTTTGCCAAAGAAGAATTTGCCGTGGTACGCATTCCACGTGTTAAGCGTGATCGTGTACCAGCTGCTAGCGTTGAAATTGTTGCTGATTTAGAAACAGCCATTGCACAAGCCGACCCTGATAACAAATTTTATCCAGCCAAGGTGGTAGGCCCAGCCCGATCATCTGAAGGCACAATGTTGTATTACATTATTGATTTGTATAGCGATTTATGAAGTGGCTTGGCTTTGTTTGTATTTTTCTATCTTCGATTGTTTTTGCAGGCGAAGAACTCGAGGTTGAATTAAGCTCTGGCAATATCATTAGTATTGATGCGTACGCATCAGATGGAAATACTTTATTTTTATACCTACCCTCTGAACGCGGATTTGGCAAAGGCCATGTGCCGACCATGCAACAATTAAGCTTTGAGGGTTACGATGTTTGGGTGGTAGATTTGCACAGTAGTTATATGATTCCAAAACATCGTAGCAGTATTGGTCGCTTTAATATTGATGATATTCTTGAATTGATTGATTATGCCAAGCAAAAATCATTTAATAAAATATTCTTCTTAACCTCAGGTCGAGGTGCGCAATTAGCACTTAAAGTTGCTTATCAGTGGCAACTAAACAACCCAAAATCAAGTCTGCTAAAAGGCCATATACTGCACTCCCCGCATTTAATTGATGGAAAACCCGATCTTGGCAAGACAGCGAATTATGTTGATATTGCCAAGCTTAGTAATTTGCCTGTGTATCTATTATTGCCACAATTTGGTACAAAGTATTTTCGTGGCGAAGAAATTGCTGCCCAACTTAAAAAAGGCGGTAGTGAGGTATTTGTACACAGATTTAAAGATGTGCATGGCGGGTTCCATATGCGTAATATTAAGGATCTAACCAAAATTGACATTAAGGCAAAAGATGGCTTGAGTGATACCTATCACCAAGCAGTACAATTAATGAGCACAGTCAATATTTTGGAGCCATTCACAGTGGATAAAAAACTTCAAAAATCATCCAAAGTGATTTTTAGTGAGCCTGTGTTAAAGCCTTACAAAGGCAAGCAAAATATTCGATTAAAACTTAAAACATTTGATGATCAAATATTAGATATTAACAGCTATAAAAATCAAGTTGTACTGCTTAACTTTTGGGCCAGCTGGTGCAAGCCCTGCGTTAAAGAAATTCCTTCATTGATGCGTCTGCAACAGACATTTAAGAATCACAGTTTTCAGATTGTCACCATTAACGTTGGCGAATCAAAAAAAGACATGGTTGATTTTTTGAAAAAAGTAAAACTTGAATTGCCCATTATGTTAGATATAGATGGCCAAGCAGTGAAAGACTGGGATGTGTATGCATATCCTTCTAATTTTGTTCTAGATAAAGACGGCGTTATTCGCTATGCTTATCACGGGGCTTTAGAATGGGATTCCGAAGCGATTATCAACACCATTAAAACACTCTTGTGAAACAATACGACGTTATTATTATTGGTGCAGGCGCGGCGGGGTTGATGTGCGCCGCTGAAGCGCTGAAACGTGGGCGCAGTGTGGTTATTTTGGATAAAGCCAACAAGGCTGGTAAAAAAATCCTCATTTCTGGTGGTGGAAAATGCAACTTCACCAATCTCTTTATTGAGCCTGAAGCCTATATTTCAAGTAACCCTCATTTTTGTAAATCAGCTTTATCACGCTATACTCAGTGGGATTTTATTGCCCTATTGGAAAGTCATCATTTTCACTGGACAGAGAGAACCTTAGGTCAATTATTTTGCGATCAAAAATCTGGTGCAGTGCTTAGAGTGTTACTAGATGAGTGCCAACAAGCTGACACCATTCTAGACTGTGAGATCAATCAAGTAGTATTTGAATCGACCTATAATCTACAAACCAATCAGGGTGATTTTCAAGCGCAGTCACTTGTGATTGCCACTGGTGGGCCTAGTATTCCAAAAATGGGAGCGACTGATTTTGGTGTACAAATTGCCAAACAGTTCGACCTTAAATCGTTATCATTTCAGCCAGCATTGGTGCCATTTACTTTTCATCAGCACGATATTGATAAATATTTTAAAGATCTCTCCGGGCTTTCACTAGATGCGGTTGTTAGTTGTAACAACGCAAGTTTTAGGGAGGCTTTATTGATTACTCATCGTGGCTTAAGTGGCCCGGCTATTTTACAAATCTCATCTTATTGGAACAAGGGTGATCACATTGAAGTAAGCCTTTTGCCTGACTTAGATGCAAGTGAGTATTTAATAAATATGCAGCAGCAACGCGGCAAGGCTGAACTCAAAACTATTTTGGCTGAATTATTTCCAAAACGCCTAGCTGAGCGTTTAGCCAACACACTAACCAGTCAGCCATTAGCCAACATACCTTTGGGAGAAATTAATCAGCACAAGCTTAAAGCCTTTGGAGGGCAATTAAATAACTGGATGATTGTACCAAGTGGAACTGAAGGATTGCGAGTGGCAGAGGTGTGTACGGGTGGCGTAAGTACGGATGAACTTTCATCTAAAACCATGGAATCTAGTAAACAGCCAGGACTTTACTTTATTGGTGAGACAGTTGATGTTACTGGCTGGCTAGGTGGCTACAACTTTCAGTGGGCGTGGTCATCTGGGTGGGCGGCCGGCCAAGTAGTTTAAAAAACGCTTTTTTTTTGCAGACTGTGTACAATTAGACTTTCATTAAATTATAAATAATCTTATGTTTGTATTTGGGGAAAGAGTTGAAGGCTATGACGGGCTCATGTTTAATGAGCGCGAAGTCAGAGCGGCAGCAGGCATTGTTTTTTTATTTGCTTTTATGGCATTTATGAGTGGTTTTTTAACCGGTAACAATGAGCCGACTAAGTTGATGGTGTCGGTATTTTTACTTGATTTCTTTATTCGAATTTTTATCAATCCTAAGTATTCTCCTTCAATGGTGGTTGGACGTTGGATTGTCAACAATCAAAAGCCAGAATACACAGACGCCGCCCCTAAAAGATGGGCCTGGGGTATTGGCTTTACTTTAGCAGCCATTATGTTCTACCTAGTGGTTTTGAATGAAATCCGTGGCCCGATTAACATCCTAACCTGTGCACTATGTTTAGGTTTGTTATTCTTTGAGGCGGTGTTTGGCATTTGTGCGGGTTGCAAAATTTACAACTTATTCCACAAAGAAAAGGTGAAACACTGTCCGGGAGAGGTGTGTGATTTAAGTAGGGGGAGAGATAAAATCCAGTATTTAGATTTAGCGCAAAAATCCGTATTTGCCTTATCAGTGCTGGCGCTTTTTTATATAGCCTTTGGTGGCATTATTAAATTTTTAATTTTTGGAGAATAAGATGAAACGAATAATTGTATTTCTAATATTAATGGTTAATATTTCTGTGGCTCAAGCTGCGCTAGAAGTTCATAAAATTAGTAATAATGTTTATGCTTTAGTGGGTGAAACCACTCAGCGTTCACCAACAAATTTTGGCAACAACTCAACCCACGGAGTGATTATTACTAATGATGGTGTTGTGTTGATAGATTCAGGTGCAAGTTATTTAGGCGCTGAGGAAATTCATAAAGTCATTCAAACATTGACTAACAAGCCTATTAAAATCGTCATTAACACAGGTGGCCAAGATCATCGCTGGTTGGGTAATGATTATTTTCAAAAGTTAGGCGCCAGAATTATTGCCTCAACAAAAACACAAGCCGATCAAAAAGCCAGAGCTGATTATCACATGACTAGATTGGGTGCATTAATTGGTGATAGTTTGGATGGTACAAATCCTATTTTTGCAATAGAAACTTTTGATGAAAAAATGAATCTTAAAGTTGGTGGTATAGATTTAGAGTTGTACCATGTCGGCGCTGCACACACGGTGGGCGATATTTTTATTTACATGCCAAGCGAAGAAGTTATGTTTGCGGGTGATATTGTGTTTAATGACAGAATGCTAGGTATTGGCCCTGCTAGAGACTCTCAAAGTTGGATTGATGTGTTTGAAAAAATGGCTAGCTTTAATCCAAAGCATATTGTTCCAGGTCACGGAAAAGTGTCTGATTTAGCTACTGCAACTAAAAATACTCAATCTTACTTGATTTTTCTAAAGGATAAAATTTCCAAAATTTTGGACAATGATGGTGACATGTTAGAAGCGAGTAAAATAGATCAAACTGATTTCCATTTTTTAAGTGGCCATGAGGCGATTGCTGGAAAAAATGCTCAATGGGTGTTTGAGAAAATGGAATTTGACTACTAGAGAAGGAGAAAATTATGAATAAGTGTATTTTATTACTGCTGTCATTTTTCATAAGCAGTACTGTTGCCGCTGAAGAAATTGAAGTAAAAAGTTACGGTCATTATAAGAAAATGATTCACATGAAAAACACAGATGGTGTTGTCGGTTTAAAGAAAGCAATATCGGGTAAGAATTCATACGCAGTTGGTGCGATTCAACAAGGCGTTGGTGAAATCACTGTTTTAAATGGAAAAATTTATCTTGATTATGGCAAGGATGGTATTGGAAATTCAATACATACTATCCCGCCACATGAAAAAGCAGTCCTACTAGCAATAAGCAATGTAGAGCAATGGCAAAGTGTCAAAATTAAAAAACCTTTACCAAAAGAGAACTTATTTAAGGCAATACTCTCAAAAGCAAAAGAACAGGGTTTAGATATCAGTAAACCTTTCCCATTTTTACTTGAGGGCAGATTCAAAGATTTACAGATCCATGTTATCAATGGGCAGAATCCAAAGTTTGGCGGTCATGGTAGCAAGGAAAAAATGTTCCACATGGCAAAAGAAACAATGGGTCATCAAGCAGCAACTATTGTAGGTTTTTACTCAGCAGATGATCAAGGTACTTACACTCACCCTGGAGAATCTTGGCATCTTCATGCTGTTATCGATGATATTGGTGCGCATGTTGATGATATACACTCAGGCATGAACGTAACGTTAAAATTGCCAATAGTAAAAATTCACGATAAACGATACAGTTTAGGACTTGATGCTGAAGAAAAGGCAGAATTTCTTGCTGAAATGAGACAGATGTTAACAACCATTCAGCAAATTATGACTGGTATCGCTACAAAAGATAAAGACATGATTATTAACGCAGCACGTTATTCTGGCAACAAAATGGCAAGAGCAACACCACAGTCGGTTAAAGACAAAACACCGGTATCTTTTGAACAGATTGGTGGTCCAACTCACATGATGTTTGAAGAGCTGATTATCAATGTAGAAGAGATGGATCTTGATGATCTAGATGATATTACAGATTTGGCAGAACTTACAGGAAAATTAATGAGAAACTGTCTTGCATGTCATGCGGCGTTCAAGGTAGACTGATAAGTTAAAATATTCAATTTATATAATTAACAAGGAAGAAATTATGAAGAGCTTAAAAACATTGTTTGTAACTTTTTGGATGCTAGTCGCACTAGGTGCATTTGCAGTTTTTGGTATTGGCGAAGATGACAGTAAAAGCGAAGAGACAAAAGCTAGCGATAAGACAGCTGAAGAGTGTGAAATTCCAGCTTTTGCTAAGGCAATTGGCCATGAAGATCTTTGGTTGAAGCATAACGGCTGTCCACCAAGAGAAACTGAGCAAAAAGATGATGAAAAATAGCCATTATTAAAATATGCCAAATTTTTTAATTTGGTGATTTTTAAGCGTTATTTGTTATTAAAAAACCCTTTAAAACGTTGTTTTAAAGGGTTTTTTTGTTTTTAAGATTGTGAATAGGGATTATTTACAGAATTTCCTAAATTTTAAACAATCTCGCAAGCCTCATTAAAACCCAAGCGTGGCCCACGTGGATAAATTTTTGATGTGTCGCCTTGTCCTAATGCACAAATGAAAATTGATTTTGTTTTTCCATCTGGGAAAAATTCCTCATCAAGGGTTTGATTGTTAAACCCACCCATTGGGCCGCAATCAAGTCCAACTGCGCGCGCTGCCAACATAAAGTAAGCGCCTTGTAGAGTGGCATTCATCTCACCGGCTGATTTGATTTTCTCAGGATTTCCAGCGTACCAACTTTTGGCATCGGTGTGTGGAAATAAAAATTCTAATTTTTCATAAAACTCTATGTCATAGCTAATAATAGCGACTACTGGCGCACTCATTGATTTTTCTACGTTACCTTCGTCTAGGTGAGTCTTTAATTTTTGTTTAGCCGCGTCTGATTTGATAAAAGTAATACGTACAGGGCAGTTATTAGCAGCAGTTGGGCCGAATTTCATGAGTTCGTAAATTTGATGAATTTGTTCATCTGATACGTCTTGATCTAACCAGCCGTTGTGACTTCTGGCATTAATAAATAAAGTGTCTAAACTGTTCTGGTCAAGCATTAAAATATCTCCAATTACTTTTAATAAATAATATGTTAGATTATATATTTTTTGACTCAAAACTCTCAAGCAAATTCAAAGACCATTTAACAAAGGCGGGAATTGATTTTGAGCGTAGAGCGGATGAAGATTTTGGTTCGGTACAAGGTGAAATTATCTCAATTGCTGACGAAACCAGTGATGAGGCTTTGGAGAATCTACAGGGCTTGTATGATGAACTGCAAGATGAGTTAGGAAAAATACTTGAACAAACTGATGATGCACTGATGCTGAATGTAGCAGGGATGGAGGTTAAGCTAAAGGATGGATCAATTTGCACATTAAGAGTTTCCCCTGATGTGGTTACTCGTATTCTAACTGTGTTAGAATTTGACGAATTACAAGCGTTTATTGATAACATTGCTCATAGTGTCGAAAATCCAGATGATGGTCATTTTTGTCACAATATAGAAAAGGAATAAATATGAAAAAAATTACCATTATTGGATCGGGCTTTGCAGGTTTGACGGCCGTTAAAACCATTCGAAAAAAAGATAAGCAGTGTGAGATTACACTGATTTCACCTAAAGCAGAGCTGGTGTATATGCCGAGTTTAATTTGGGTGCCATCGGGTGCAGCTAGTAAAAAAGACATTGTGGTACCGTTGGATAATTTCTTCAAGCGGATGAATGTTAATCACGTTGCTAGTGAGGTAACGGGTTTGGAAAATTCTGGAAGAACGGTTATCACTTCGATTGGATCGTATGAAAATGACGCTTTGATCATCGCTTCGGGTGGTCGATTTATTAAGAAGCTACCTGGTATTGAGCACTCAATTACACCTTGTGAAGGGCTTAGTGCTGCTGAAAAAATTCGTGATCGACTCAAAGCCATGGACGGTGGTAATATTGCCATTGGCTTTTCTGGCAATCCGAAAGAGCCAAGCGCGATGCGCGGTGGACCAATGTTTGAATTTTTGTTTGGCATTGATACTCAGCTTCGTACTGAAGGCAGACGAGATAAATTTAACTTAACTTTTTTCACTCCCGCCGATAAACCCGGTGCTCGTTTAGGTAAAAAAGCCGTAAAAGGTTTATTGTCTGAGATGAAAAAGCGCAACATTGCCACGCATCTTGGTAACAAAATGAAGAAGTTTGAAACCAATAAAGTCATTACCGAGGGTGGTGAGATTGATGCGGACTTGATTCTATTTATGCCAGGTATGACAGGCAACACTTGGTTTGATAACACCGATCTTGCGCGTAGTGAGGGCGGGCTACTAAAGGCAAATCAGTTTTGTGAGGTAGAAGGCGCTGATAAGATCTTTGTGGCTGGAGATTCTGGGTCTTTCCCAGGGCCTGAATGGATGCCAAAACAAGCGCACATGGCTGACTTACAAGCCGAAGCAGCGGTAAAAAATGCATTGGACGGATTGGACGGAAAACCACCGAGCCATACTTTTAAGATTGAATTAGTGTGCATCGTTGATTCAAACAACAAAGGTATTTTTGTATCACGCACCATGAAGGGAGGCATGATGTTACCCAACTGTCGATTAATGCATTGGGCTAAGCAAATTTTTGGTTGGTGGTATCTTAGAGGGTATCGGTAAAAATGAACGATTGTTTATTTTGTAAAATAATTGCTGGCGATATTCCGGCCGATAAAATCTATGAAGATGACGATGTTTTGGCTTTTCATGATATTGATGCTCAAGCACCCCATCATTTTTTAGTTATTCCTAAAAAACACATTGCTACACTCAATGATGTGGATGATGCGGCGTTAGTTGGAAAGCTCACTTTAACAGCAACCAACATTGCTAAAAAACTTGATTTTGCTGATGATGGTTATCGCGTAGTGATGAATTGCAATGAACAAGGTGGGCAAACGGTTTACCATATTCACCTACATTGTTTGGGTGGGCGTCAGCTGAGTTGGCCACCGGGTTAAAGACTTATTCTTTCTAGGTTGAATTTTTTTGAATTAAGACTAAAATTCAACCCTTAATTTTTCTTATATTTTCCTCATGAGTAATGAATTTTTAGATAGACACATTGGTCCAAGCCAAGCGGACGTTGATACCATGCTCAGCAGTATTGGTTGCGCTTCCGTAGAGGAAGTGGTTGCTAAAACAGTGCCAAAAAGTATCTTGTTTGGCAATCGCATGGAAGTTGATGAAGGCTTGAGTGAACGAGATACTTTGGCGTTGGCGACTAAATTGGCCGGGCAAAACCAATTGTTTACTAATTTTATTGGTCAAGGCTATTATGGCACGTTAATGCCTGCCGTGATTCAACGCAATATTTTAGAAAATCCGGGTTGGTACACAGCCTACACGCCTTATCAGGCTGAGATATCCCAAGGTCGTTTGGAGATGTTGTTAACCTTTCAGCAAATGATTATCGACCTGACCGGTATGGATATTTCCAACGCTTCTTTATTGGATGAACCAACGGCTGCCGCTGAGGCGATGATGATGGCTAAGCGTGCCAATCGTAAAAATAAATCCAATCGTTTTTTGGTGGACAGTAATACCCACCCACAAACCGTTACTATTTTACAAACGCGTGCTAAACCGTTAGGGATTGAACTTGTCATTGAAGACATTCAAGGCAATGATTTTAATGATTATTTTGCAGTTTTAATGCAGTCGCCAGGGACGAATGGCGAAGTTCGTGATTTGAGTAATGACATTGCTAAAGCAAAAGACAGTAGTTTGTTAACCATTGTAGCTTGTGATATTTTAGCCCTTACCTTGATTAAAACCCCGTCTGAAATGGGCGCTGATATTGCCATTGGTAATTCACAACGTTTTGGTGTGCCTATGGGGTTTGGCGGCCCACACGCAGCGTTTTTAGCCACACATGATGAATTTAAGCGTATGGTGCCGGGGCGCATCATTGGTGTTTCTCGGGATGCGCTTGGCAATTCGGCAATGCGCATGTCGTTGCAAACTCGAGAGCAGCACATTAGGCGCGATAAAGCTACTAGTAATATTTGTACAGCCCAAGTTCTTTTAGCAGTTTTAGCAGCTGCTTACGGTATTTATCATGGGGCTAAGGGTTTGCGAGTCATTGCATCAAGGGTCCACGCTAAAGCCAGCAGTCTTGCTAATAGCTTGGTCAATGCCGGTTTTGAATTAGTAAGTGATCAGTTTTTTGATACGATTACGATTAATACCAATGAAGCAAAAAAAATATTCACCAAGGCGCAAAAGAATCGTATTAACTTGCGCTTGTTGAGCGGTACCCAATTAACAATTGCCATTGATGAAACCACAACCGATGAGGAATTATCAGCATTATTAGCGGTATTTTCAGTTGATGCATTGCTTGAATCTGAATCCAGTTTAGCTAAGAGCATGCTGCGTACGTCAAATTATTTAACGCATTCAGTATTTAGCAATTATCATTGTGAAACTGAGATGATGCGTTACTTAAAACGCTTAGAGAACAAAGACATTGCACTTAATCATTCGATGATCGCTTTAGGATCTTGCACCATGAAACTTAATGCAGCGGTGCAAATGTATCCAATCAGTTTGCCAGGTTTTTCATCCATGCATCCTTATGCGCCTGAGGATCAGTCTCAGGGTTATCAGCAACTGTTTAAAGATTTAGAGCATGCATTGGCCGAAGTAACGGGCTATGATGCTGTTTCATTACAACCCAATGCAGGCTCTCAAGGTGAATTTGCAGGTCTATTGGCGATTCATTCATACCACGAGTCTCGCGGTGATTTTGACCGTAACGTTTGTTTAATTCCATCATCTGCACATGGTACAAACCCTGCTAGTGCAGTGATGGCAGGCATGAAAGTGGTGATCGTTAAATGCGATGAATCGGGCAATATTGATATTGATGATTTGAAAGTCAAGGCAGAAAAACACGCCGATAAACTCTCAGCCATTATGGTGACTTACCCATCAACTCACGGCGTGTTTGAGGTGGAGATTAAACAAGTGTGTGACATCATTCATGACCATGGTGGTCAAGTTTATTTAGACGGTGCTAATCTTAATGCGATGGTTGGCATTACTCGTATGGGCGAATTTGGTGCGGATGTGTCGCACATTAATCTGCATAAAACTTTTGCCATTCCACATGGTGGGGGCGGTCCAGGTATGGGACCGATTGGCGTGAAATCACATTTAGCACCGTTTTTACCTGGCGATCCTCTTATTAAAGATTCCAATGCAGTATCGGCTGCAATGTACGGAAGCGCTTCAATTTTGCCTATTTCTTGGTCATACATTAAGTTACTCGGTAAGCACGGTATGCAATATTCAACTGAGATTGCCATTATCAGCGCTAACTACATTACTAATGAGCTCAAGGATTATTTTCCAATTTTGTACCGTGGCGATCAAGGCTTTGTGGCTCATGAGTGCATCATTGATATTCGCCCATTAAAAGAAATCAGTGGCATCAGTGAAGAAGACATTGCTAAACGTTTAATGGACTATGGCTTTCATTCACCAACCATGTCATTTCCTGTGGCAGGCACACTTATGATTGAACCGACTGAGAGTGAGTCGTTGCACGAAATGAATCGTTTTATTAAGGCAATGGTAAATATCCACAATGAGATTCAAAAGGTAATCTCTGGTGAATGGGATAAAGACAACAACCCGCTTAAAAATGCTCCCCACACAGCACTTGAAATGGCTGGAGAATGGAGCTATCCTTATTCAAGAGAAGAGGCATTGTACCCAGTAAAATCTCTAAAAGTTAGTAAGTATTTCCCGCCGGTAAAACGCATTGATAATGTCTATGGTGATAGAAATTTGTTCTGCTCGTGCATCACCACCAAAGACTTTACATAATTTGTTTTTCTAAGTTGAAAAGTTGCATTAAAATAACTCAAAACTTAAAGCCTTTATTTGATAAGGGTTAGTAATTTCTAGGGGGAGAATGAGTCAAATCGGCCTTGAGCAGCAAAGCGTAGCAGAGTTCAGTGAACGTGCGTATCTTGATTATTCAATGTATGTTATTCTTGACCGTGCACTGCCGTTTGTGGGCGATGGACTTAAACCGGTACAGCGCCGAATCATCTATGCGATGAGTGAATTAGGCCTTAAATCCACCGCAAAATTCAAAAAATCAGCCCGTACCGTAGGTGATGTCTTGGGTAAATTCCATCCGCACGGCGACAGTGCTTGTTACGAAGCCATGGTGTTGATGGCACAACCTTTTTCGTATCGCTATCCGTTTATTGATGGACAAGGAAACTGGGGTGCACAAGATGATCCAAAATCATTCGCAGCCATGCGTTATACCGAGTCTAAGTTATCAAAGTATTCCGATCTCTTACTTGAAGAAATTAACCAAGGCACGGTCAGTTGGACTGATAATTTTGACGGTTCTTTAAAAGAGCCTAAGCACCTTCCAGCACAAGTGCCTAACTTATTGTTGAATGGTACTTCTGGTATTGCTGTAGGCATGGCAACGGACGTTCCGCCACATAATTTAACCGAGGTTGTTTCGGCTTGTATTCAACTCCTAGACAAGCCATCAACGGATTTGGATGCATTGATGGAGTTGTTGCCTGCGCCTGATTATCCAACTTATGCAAATATCGTTTCAAGCACTGAAGAGATTAAACAGCTTTATGAAACGGGCCATGGGTCTGTAAAAATGCGTGCCACTTATCAAAAGGAAGACGGTGCTATTGTTATTGAAACATTGCCTTTCCAAACATCAGGCTCTAAGGTTGTTGCACAGATTGCTAACCAAATGCGTGCGAAAAAACTTCCTCTAGTGGATGATATCCGTGATGAATCTGATCATGAGAATCAAACTCGACTTGTGATTATTCCACGTTCTAATCGTGTCGACATCGATGCTTTAATGTTGCATTTATTTGCCACTACAGATCTTGAAAAAAATTATCGCGTTAACATGAACGTGATTGGTTTGGATGGTAAGCCGCAAGTGAAGCCACTCATTCCAATGCTTAAAGAATGGTTAACCTACAGAACCCAAGTGGTTACCAATCGCCTTAATCATCGCCTTGATAAAATTCTTGCACGATTACACATTCTAGAAGGGTTGCTAATTGCTTTTTTAAATCTTGATGAAGTGATTGCCATTATTCGCTCTGAGGAAAAGCCTAAGCCAGTTTTAATAAAACGCTTTAAGTTAAGCGACATTCAAGCCGAAGCTATTTTAGAGCTTAAACTCCGTCATTTGGCTAAATTGGAAGAGATGAAAATCCAATCTGAGCGAAAAGAACTAGAAACAGAGAAAGAGAAGCTTGAATTGTTACTTTCCAGTGATACGCGTTTAAAAACTTATATCAAGAAAGAGCTTAAAACCATCATTAGCGAATTTGGTGATGAACGCCGTTGTGAGGTTGTCTCGAATGTGAATTCTGCACAAGCGTTTAATGAAGAGGACTTAATGCCGGCTGAGAACGTCACCGTTGTACTGAGTGGCAAAGGCTGGGTTCGCTCCGCTAAAGGGCACGACATCGATCCAACGACGTTTAATTATAAATCAGGGGATGGTTACTTTACCAGTGCTAAAGGCAGGAGTAATAAGAGTGCAATATTCATGGATTCAACCGGTCGATCTTACACGTTACCTGCAAATTCCTTACCAAGTGCAAGAGGCCAAGGTGAGCCTCTTACAGGGCGACTTAGTCCGCCAACGGGTGCTGAGTTTGTTGATGTAATAATGGGGGAGCCAGATCAAAAAATCTTATTGTCATCCGATGCAGGTTATGGTTTTGTGGCAACAATCGGCGATCTTTTATCGAAGAAAAAAGCGGGAAAAAATACCTTGTCATTACCGATGGATTCAAAAGTAATGAAAATAATTAGAGTTGATGATCTTGAATCTCAATTTGTAGCTGTGGCGACTAATCGCGGTCGTTTATTGCTATTTCCAATTGCCGAGTTGCCGATTTTGTCAAAGGGAAAGGGTAATAAACTGATTCAAATTCCAAGCAAGGACGTCAAGGCAAGGCAAGAGTTTGTTGTGGGCATTTGCGTGTTGCTCGATACTCAAAACTTAAAAGTTTATGCAGGTAAGCGCCATCTTACCATTAAGTTCCAGGATTTAACAAACTACATTGGTAGTCGTGCTCGTCGTGGAAATATGCTGCCAAAAGGTTATCAGAACGTCGCTTCAATTAAAGCAACTGATTAAAAGAGACTGTTGCATAAATAAGAATAATCATCAAAACACCATCTTTCATTAAATTAGAAACTTTTTAAAAACACACTTAGCCTTGCTAGGAGTAGATTTAAAAAATTTCTAATTTAATAAAATCTATCATTTTGCTAATCACCCCTATTTATACAAAGATCTCTAAAGGAAAAAACTCACAACCCAACCACGCACCAATTCAGGGTGTAATAATTAAGCGCTCACGGGTATAATCAAACGTTTTTAACGATTTTTCCGAATTATGTTCGTCCTAAAAATTGTCACTGATTTTGCATCAGCTCATTCCTTAAGGGGTTACCCAGGTGATTGTGCACGTTTGCACGGCCATAACTGGCAGGTTGAGGTGTCGGTTGAGTCCGAAGCGCTTAACGACACAGGCATTGCAATTGATTTTCGTGAAATTAAAAAACAAACCAAAGTAGTTGCTAAAAGGCTTGATCATCAATATTTGAATGACATTGCTCCTTTTGATAAACTAAACCCAACCGCTGAGAACATTGCAAAATATTTCTTTGATGAAGTGGGTCAACTAATCAACAACCAAGATGTTCGTGTGTGCGAAGTCATTATCTGGGAAACACCTAGAGCATCCGTTACTTATTCACAAGGAAAATCATGAACGCAGCTCATTTACCCGATACACAAAACAGTAAAGACACTCGTCAAATCATTATTGACAAAGTGGGCATTAAAGACATTGCTCATCCAATTACTTACATAGATCGTGACGGCAATAAAATGCCAACTATTGGTAGATTTACCATGACTGTATCCTTGCCTGAGCACGTAAAAGGCACCCACATGTCACGCTTTATTGAAATATTAAACGATGGCCCTTGTGAGTTTAACAGCGGTAACTTTGACAAAATTATCAATAAAGTTTGTGAAAAATTAAAGTCAGACACTGCACACATTGTTCTTGAATTTCCTTTTTTTAGGAAGAAAAAAGCCCCGTCTTCTGGTGTTGAATCAATGATGGACTACCAAGTAACTTTGTACGGTTCGTTCGCTAAAGGTGAATCTGAAGTTATGATGAAAGTCGTGGTGCCAGTGACCAGCTTGTGCCCATGTTCAAAGAGTATTTCTAAGTATGGTGCACACAATCAGCGTTCACACATCACCATTAAAGCTAAGGTTTCCGAAGGGCATAAACTTGATATTGAAGATTTAATTGATTTGGCTGAGCGCAAGGCTTCTTGTGAGCTTTATGCTATTTTAAAACGGGATGACGAAAAAGTTGTGACTGAAAGAGCGTATGATAACCCTGCTTTTGTTGAGGACTTGGTGCGTGATATCGCACTTGATTTAAACCTTGATGAAAGGATTAACTATTACCGTCTTGAATCGGAGAATTTTGAATCCATTCACAATCATTCAGCTTACGCATTAATTGAAAATCAAAAATAAACCGTGCAACACAATACTGACAATTTAAGAATTACCTCAAGTGCACCGATGATTGCACCTAATGAGCTAATGGAGAAGTATCCATTAGGTGAGAAAGGGTCGGCTAATATTTTCCAGGCTAGGCAAGCCGTTAAGGATATTTTAGAAGGCAAAGATCATCGTCTAATGGTCATCGTAGGACCGTGTTCAATTCATGATTCAAAATCTGCACGTGAGTATGCCGATAAACTAGCCAAAGTAAAAGAAGAATTAAAGCAAGATTTACTCATTGTAATGCGTGTTTATTTTGAAAAACCACGCACAACCGTTGGTTGGAAGGGTTTAATTAACGATCCTGATCTGGATGAAAGCTTCAACATTGACAAAGGTCTTAAGATTGCCCGTCATCTACTTACAGATCTAGCCGATATGAATATGCCTGTTGCCGTTGAGTACCTTGATTTAATCACACCACAATACATTTCTGATTTAATTTCATGGGGTGCGATTGGTGCTCGCACGACAGAGAGCCAGTCTCATCGTGAGCTGGCTTCCGCTTTATCCTGCCCAGTAGGTTTTAAAAATGGCACAACGGGTTCACTCAGGGTTGCCATTGATGCGATTAAATCGGCCAATAGTCCTCATCATTTGCTTTCGGTTAATAAAGAGGGCGGCGTCTCTCATTACACCTCATCAGGCAATGAAACGGCGCATATCATCTTACGTGGTGGTGCCGATGGTCCAAATTATGATTCAGTCTGCATTAAAAAAACTTACAATCAACTTAAAGAAGAAGGCCTATTGGCAAAAATTATGGTTGATTTTTCTCATGCCAATTCACAAAAGAAATTCAAAAACCAGTTGTTGGTGGGCGATGAAATTGCCAAGCAGATCAGTACTGGATCTGACAAGATTTTTGGGGTGATGATCGAGTCTCATCTTAATGAAGGAAATCAGGCAATTGGCCCATTAGAATCACTTAAATACGGGGTCAGCATTACCGACAGTTGCATTGGTTGGGATGACACCGAAAACCTACTTAAAACACTGGCTCAAGCAGTGCAAAAAAGAAACGCATAAGTTATTGATTTTTAATAACTTTTTATAGAAATAAATTTACACATTTTATTTGTGTATTTACTGTCTTTAGGGTACAATTAAAGCCAATTTAATCACGTCATTTTTGCATGTCTGATAACACCGATAATCCAGAAGTTTTTGAGCCTAATTTCCCTATAGTTACCATTGAAGATGAGATGCGAGATTCCTATTTGGAATACGCAATGAGTGTCATCGTTGGTCGCGCCTTGCCCGATGTTCGAGATGGTTTAAAACCGGTTCACCGCCGTGTGCTTTACGCCATGGAGGTGTTGGGTAATGATTACAACAAATCTTACAAAAAATCAGCCCGTATTGTCGGTGATGTAATTGGTAAGTATCACCCGCATGGTGATACGGCTGTGTACGACACCATTGTACGTATGGCACAGCCATTCTCAATGCGCAATATCCTTATTGATGGTCAAGGTAACTTCGGTTCGGTTGACGGCGACTCGGCAGCAGCAATGCGTTATACCGAAATCCGCATGGCCAAGATTTCACATGAATTATTGCGCGATCTTGAAAAAGACACGGTTGATTTTATTGACAACTATGATGGTTCAGAATCTGAGCCTTCAGTTCTACCAACTCGCGTACCAAATTTATTGGTAAATGGTTCATCTGGCATCGCCGTTGGAATGGCGACCAACATTCCGCCACACAATATTGACGAAGTCATCAATGCCTGTTTGTTGGTGATTGATAATGATGAAGTAAGCATTGATGAGTTGTTGGATATCATACACGGGCCAGATTTTCCAACGGCCGGTATTATTAACGGCGCAGATGGCATTCGCCAAGCTTATGAAACGGGCAAAGGTAAGATCTATCTTCGTTCACGCTCACACGTTGAGGGTGAAGACAAACAAAGCATTGTAGTTACAGAATTGCCTTATCAGGTTAATAAAGCCAAGTTGATTACCAAGATTGCAGAATTAGTAAAAGATAAAAAAATTGATGGCGTTACTGGCCTTAGAGACGAATCTGATAAAGACGGCATGCGCATGGTAGTTGAGCTTCGTCGTGGTGAAGTGCCCGAAGTGATGCTTAATAACCTTTACAAGCTTACTGAGATGCAAACCGTATTTGGCATTAACATGGTCGCGATTGACAAAGGCATGCCTAAGCTAATGACGCTTAAAGGTATTTTAGATGCCTTTATTGCTCATCGTCGTGATGTCGTGACTCGTCGCTCTATTTTCGATCTAAACAAAGCCAGAAACCGCGCGCACTTATTAGAAGGTTTGTCAGTTGCATTGAACAACATTGATGAAATTATCAAACTGATTAAAGCCGCTGCTAATCCTACTGAGGCTAAAGAAAGCTTAGTGGTTAAAACTTGGAAAGGATCTGTCATTAAAGAATTAATCGGCGATCGTGACATGGCAATGTTTAAGCCAGAAGACTTGCCGGCAGAACTAGGCCTGCAAAAAAATGGCGACTATCGACTGTCTGTTCAGCAGGCACAAGCCATTCTTGATTTAAAACTTCATCGTTTAACGGGTCTTGAGAAAGACAAAATCTTTGATGAATTTAATGAGCTGTTAGAGCGTATTAAATCTTTATTGGATGTTTTACAAAATCCTGATCAGCTGATGCAAGTCATTCGCGAGGAATTAATTGAAATTCGTGATAACTTTACCAGTGGTCGAATGACTGAAATCCTCGAACATAAAATTGACCTAACCCTTGAAGATTTAATCGCAAGAGAAGACCGTGTGGTTACTTTGTCTCATGGTGGTTATGTTAAAGCCCAATCGTTGGGCGATTACCAAGCGCAACGCCGTGGTGGTAAAGGTAAGGCCGCTACCAAGATGAAAGATGAAGATTTTGTCGACCAGCTCTTTATTGCTAATTCACACGATACCGTACTTTGTTTTACCAGTCGAGGTAGAGTGCATTGGCTGAAAGTTTACGAACTACCAATGGCATCACGAACAGCTCGTGGCAAGCCGATTATTAATTTACTTCCACTGGAAAAAGACGAATCTGTTAACGCTATTCTGCCGGTTAGAGTGTTCACTAACGACCAATTTATTTTTATGGTAACCAGCAGTGGTACAGTTAAAAAGATGGCACTGTCTAATTGCTCCCGTCCAAGAAAAGGCGGCATCATTGCCATTGAACTCAGAGATGGTGACAAATTGGTCGGTGTTGAAATTACTTCAGGTGAAGACGATATCATGCTGTTCTCAGCTAATGGTAAATCAATCCGATTTAAAGAAGCTGACGTACGAGCTGTAGGGCGAACAGCCATTGGTGTACGAGGCATTAGACTTGCAGATAAAGATGAAGTGGTTTCACTCATTGTGGCTGAGCCAGAAAATCCAATTTTAACAGCGACTGAAAAAGGTTATGGTAAGCGTACAGCGTTGGATGAATATCGTTCTCAGGCACGTGGTGGTGCTGGTGTAATTTCCATTAAAACCTCTGTACGTAATGGCAAGGTAGTTGGCGCTATTCAAGTAACGGATGAAGATGAAATGATGCTCATTTCTAATAAAGGCACTTTGGTTCGTGCCAGAGCATCTGATGTTTCTATCATTGGTCGTAATACCCAAGGTGTAACTCTAATCAATATCGCTAAGGCCGAGAAGTTAGTATCCGTGGCTAAGATTGCCGAAACAGATGAAGAAGAATCTGAAGGTGAGAATCAAACCGTAGAAGAGTAAAAAAATATTAGAAAAACTTGATATGCGTCAAGGACGTGATATTTTTTCCTGCATAAAATGAACTTGTTTCATCAACAAACAGGAGAAAATTATGAAAACATTAGGCGCATTATCTTTAGCAGGCGTTTTTTGGGCTATTTTGATTACTATGGTGACAATGTTATAAGAATTTAGTTATTTAGGAAATTTCTAAAATTTTCCAAATGAACGTTTTAAAATGCCGTTTTTGAGTTAAGTAAGGCTCTAAAACGGTATTTTTTCGTATAAAAATCAAGTTTTTACCAATAAATTAGATGTATTTTCAAAATTTCCTGTTTTTTTATCAATAAGGTTGCAATGATGACGATAGCAATGTGGCAAAGTTTTTTTGGATGGAGTCTGCTGATTAACTGGAGTGTGTTAATTGTGTGGATATTGGTCATTAAGCTTGCACCTGATTTTGTTTATAGGGTGCACAGCTATTGGCTGCCAATTAGCAGAGCGTCGTTTAATGCAATTCATTACGGCGGTATAGGTTTGTACAAACTATTCATATTTTTCTTTCTCATGACCCCGTACTTTGTTTTAATGATTATTAAGTGATAATGACATGTCTAGTTTAAGCGTCATTATTGCGACGATTAGACCGTCATTTTTAATCTTAACACCCGTGTGTTTGTTTTTAGGCTGGAGTTTTGTTTGGGCTGAAAATCGATTCGTGCACGATTACTTACTGGTACTGACTTTTACCGGTGCAATGATGGCACATATCAGTGTTAATATGCTAAATGAGTATTTGGATTATACAAGCGGGTTAGACTTAAATACCACTAGAACGGCGTTTAGTGGCGGTAGTGGGGCACTACCCAATCATCCAAAAATGGCAGCCAGTGTTTTAACTATTGGCATTACAGCTTTATTCGTAACACTATTAATAGGCGTATTTTTTGTTTGGCTTTATGGTTGGCAGTTATTACCCATTGGTGTGAGTGGACTTTTGATCATTGTGGCTTATACACGCTGGATTAATCGATACCCATGGCTGTGTTTAGTTGCTCCAGGTTTGGGCTTTGGTTTATTGATGACAGTAGGTGCGTATTTTGCCATTACCGGGGTTTTTAATCAGGATTTGTGGTTAATCAGTTTGGTGCCATTTTTCTTGGTGAATAACCTATTGTTGTTAAATCAATATCCAGATATTGAGGCAGACAAGATGGCGGGCAGAAATCATTTTCCCATTGCTTATGGAGTGTCGTCTAGCAACTTGGTTTATTTTTTATTTTTAGTATTGACTATGTTGGTTATTATTATTAGCGTAGTTATGGATATCTTGCCGAATTTAAGTTTAATGGCTTTAATAGCGACACCAATAGGGTTTTATGCGTTAAGTGGCGCCCTTAAATTTAAACAAAATATTGGCCAACATCCGCAGTTTCTTGTTGCCAATGTGATAGTTACAGTGGCAGTTCCAGTTTTACTAGGTGCCTCTATTATTATTGGATAGATCAGCTTTGATTAGAAAAAAACATAAGGCTTGTTAGGCAAAAATACCTAGGTACAAGTCAGTGTACTTGTTGATGTTAATGCTCTCGAGTGGCGGAGAACGTTAAATTAGGATGACGCTCTTCAGTCAGTTGTAGATTGACCATAGACGGTGCTAGGTAAGTCAACATACCGGCCGAATCGATTGCCACGTTATTACCAGCCTTGATTTTAAGTTGTTCAATGTCTTTTTCACTACCGGTTACCCAGCGTGCAGTGGCAATATTAATGGTTTCAAATTGACAATCAACGCTGTATTCATACTTGAGACGATGGGCAACCACGTCAAACTGCAAAATGCCCACAGCGCCTAAGATTTGAGCGTTGCCCATAATGGGTCTAAAAACTTGCGTAGCACCTTCTTCTGATAGTTGATCAAGGCCTTTTTGTAGGGCTTTGGCTTTTAAAGGATCTTTTAGTTGGGCGCGGCGAAATAATTCTGGTGCAAAGTTTGGAATGCCTTGAAAGGTTAATTTTTCACCTTGAGTAAAGGTATCACCAATACTAATGCCACCATGATTGTGAATACCAATAACATCACCAGCGTAGGCTGATTCAGCTGAGGTGCGTTCCCGCGACATAAAGGTAACCGCATTGGCAATTTTGATTTGTTTACCAGTGGCCACTTGTAAAACCTTCATACCTTTTTTGTACTCACCACTGACGATGCGCATAAAGGCTAGGCGATCGTGGTGTTTGGGATCCATATTTGCTTGAATTTTAAACACAAATCCAGTGAGTTTGTTTTCATCTGGTTTAACTTCTCGAACGTCTGATTCCCGATTTTGTGGGATTGGTGCGTATTCGATAAATCCATCGAGTAAGTTTTGAATGCCAAAGTTAGAAATTGCCGAGCCAAAGAAAACTGGGGTTTGTTTTCCAGCTAAGAATTCATCTAAATCAAAGGGTGTTGTCGTTTCACGAATAAGCTCTACTTCTTCACGCATTTCTTCGACGACATCTTTGCCTAAAATTTCATCTAATTTAGGATTATCCACACCATCAATAATGATGTTTTCACCAATCTCAGAGTTCTTACCTGCTTCGTACAGATGAACTTTGTCTTCAAGTAAATGAACCACACCTTTAAAGCGCTTACCCATGCCAATTGGCCAAGTGATTGGCGCACATTCGATGTTTAGCACGGTTTCTACTTCATCCAGTAAATCGATCGGCTCCTTGCCTTCACGATCGAGCTTGTTAATAAAAGTAAGAATTGGGGTATCGCGCAAGCGACAGACTTCCATGAGCTTAATGGTGCGCATCTCTACACCCTTGGCAACGTCAATCACCATTAGTGCAGAGTCAACGGCTGTTAGTGTACGATAGGTATCTTCAGAAAAATCCTCGTGCCCTGGAGTGTCGAGTAAGTTAATAACATGGTTGTCATAATCAAACTGCATGATCGATGAGGTAATGGAAATACCCCTTTCTTTTTCCATTTCCATCCAATCGGATGTGGCGTGAGTACTGGCTTTACGTGCCTTGACGCTGCCCGCTGTTTTAATCGCACCGGCGTAGAGTAATAGTTTTTCAGTAACGGTGGTTTTACCGGCATCAGGGTGAGAAATAATCGCAAAGGTACGACGCTTGGATACTTCACTCATAACTAAGATTTACCGGTTATGATTAGTTCAACACCTGCCTCATTAAACATTTCTTTTGAAAGTTGAACGCTTTCATTCCAGTTGTCGAGTTCTTTTGATTTTTCGATCACGACTTTTTTAATGCCAACTTGGATAATGCCTTTAGCGCATTCTGAGCAAATAGGCAGCCCGTATACGTACAGAGTTGCACCATCAAGTGAGGTACCAGAATAAGTGGCATTGTAGATTGCGTTCATTTCTGCATGGACCACAAATTTGTATTTAGTTTCTCGGTGGTTGTAGCGCTCATCGGTGTCATGAATGCCACGAGGAAAGCCGTTAAAGCCCTGAGAAAGTACTTCTTTTTTACTGCCAACGGTTACAGCACCTACTTGAGTTGATGGATCTTTTGACCACGTAGCAACCTCAGCTGCCAATGATAGATAACGCTTATCCCATTTGGTTAGTTGGTTCATCGTATTTTAATGGATGCTAAACTGATCAATACTAAAATGAATGTCATCATCCAAAAACGCACAATAATTTTTGGCTCCGACATGCCCATTTTTTCAAAATGATGGTGCAGTGGTGCCATGAGGAAAATACGTTTTTGAGTGCGCTTGTACCACCCAACTTGGATTATCACTGATAGAGTTTCAGCAACAAACACGCCACCCATAATAAACAACAGTATCTCTTGACGAACAATAATAGCAATCACCGCTAAAATGGCGCCTAAAGAAAGTGAGCCTACATCGCCCATGAAGATTTCAGCAGGGTAGGTGTTGAACCATAAAAATCCTAAACCTGCACCAATCAGTGCTGCACAAATTACAAATATTTCAGCTGTGTCTGGCATAAAGGGCATATTGAGATAATTAGAAAAATTATAATTACCTGATATATAAGCAAAAATCGCTAATGCGCCCGAGATGAGGACCACTGGCATAATGGCTAAACCATCCAAACCATCGGTTAAATTCACAGCATTAGAGCTACCTACAATTACAAAGTAAGAGAATACAAGTAAGCCCAATGTGCCTAAAGGAATTGTCCAATCTTTAAAAAATGGGATGAGTAGATCGGTAGGAATGGGCTGATGCGTGTCATTAACCAGCCAAAGTCCAATTATAATTGCACCGATGGATTGAGCCAAGTATTTTTGTTTGCTGCTAAGACCGTCAGAGGACTTGTATTTAATTTTTAAATAATCATCCACAAAACCAATGCCACCAAAAATAAGTGCAGTCACAATAATTATCCACAGATAAGAATTGTGCCAGTCTCCCCAAATAAGAATACTGCCAATAAAGGAAAATAAAATCATGATACCGCCCATGGTCGGGGTACCTGCTTTTGAAAAGTGTGACTCTGGCCCATCAGGACGAATCACTTGGCCGATTTGATGTTGCTGTAATCTGGCAATGAAAAAATGCCCCAAAGTTAAACTGATGAACAGTGCTGCCAGCATTGCCAATACAGCTCTAACGGTTAGATATTGAAGAACGTTAAATCCTGCATCAAATTGAGTAAGAAAACTAATTAATTCTAAAAACATTAGTCGATCTCGTTAATGGATAAAAGCTCTAAGTTAAAAATTAGTAATGATTCTTGGGGTAAGCTACCGCGATCACTATCACCATAGATTTGCGCATAAGAGGCAATAATGGTGCGTTTTTCACCAATGTTCATGGTTAATGCAGACTGATCAATGACTTTAATGATGGTGCCCGATCCGGCAGCGAAAGGCAGTGGTTCATCAGCTTTACGCATGTTGGTGCCATCATCTAAGTCGATGGATAGGTTGACTTTAACCAGATCCCCTAATTCAGGTGTCTCACCATTACCGGTTTGATTGATTTGCACATAGTGACCTTCAGTTGCAACTTTAGCATCGGGATAATTAACTTTTACAAAGTTAATGAGTTTCTGTTTTTTTTTCGTTTGTTTGGCTTTTTCTTTGACAAGGTTTTTTTGGTTATAGGCTTCAAAAGCAGCTTCGTCGGTTTTGAATTTTTTTGCTTTATCTCCAATACGTTCAATAAATACTTTGCGAATGAAATCGTCTTTTTTGATGGTGTTAACCACACTCATTCCTTTGACTACATGACCAAAAACAGTGTGCTTTCCATCGAGCCATGGTGTTGCTTCGTGAGTGATAAAAAACTGGGATCCATTGGTGTTTGGGCCAGAATTAGCCATGGATAAGATACCACCAGTGTCATGAGTTAGGTCTGTGATTTCATCAATAAACTTGTACCCTGGGCCACCCGTGCCGTTGCCTTTTGGGTCACCCCCTTGAATCATGAAATTATCAATCACACGATGAAATTTTAAACCGTTGTAAAAAGGCTTACCAATTTGAATGTTAGAGTGCTTTGTTCCCTCGGCCAAACCAACGAAGTTAATCACCGTGAGTGGGGTTTTTTCAAAAGCCAGTTTGATTATAATATCGCCCTGATTGGTGTGCAAGTTAGCGTAGAGCCCGTCTTCTAGTTTTGCGTGTGATTGTAGTGAAATAAGTAGCGTTGATAGCAGCAGAAAAAAGCGCATAATTTGGATGAGATATTACCTGTAAGATTGGGTAATGATACCTAAAAAAATGTGTGATAATTATCCAACGATAAGTTATAATCTACGCTTGAATTTATTGTTAGAACGCCTTGGAGAAAGCCATGTCCTTATTGATTACCGATGAATGTATTAATTGCGATGTTTGTGAGCCAGAGTGCCCAAATGATGCCATTTATATGGGTGATGAAATCTATGAAATAGATGGAGACAAATGTACAGAATGTGTGGGGCATTTTGATACGCCACAGTGCGTTGAAGTTTGCCCAGTTGATTGTTGTCTACCAGACCCTGATCGTGTTGAAACGGAAGAAGAACTGTTGGCTAAATTAGCATAGATAAACAGCTTGAAACATTAAAAAAGGCGACTAAACAGTCGCCTTTTTGTTTGGAAGTTTAATCAGTTATTTAGTGTATTTTTAAGTGCTGCTAAGCATAAAGTAATGTTTTCTTTTCTAGAGGCATAGCCCATTAAACCAATGCGCCATACTTTGCCAGCGTAAGCACCGAGACCTGCACCAATTTCTAGGTTGTAATCATTTAGCAGGGTAGAACGAACTTTTGCATCGTCAGCCCCTTCAGGAATGAATATGGCGTTTAATTGTGGCAGACGATCTTCTTTTTTAACTAAAAAGCTAATGCCCATTGCCTCTAAACCATCGCGTAAGCTCTCGTGATTTTTCTGATGACGTGCCCAAGAATTTTCCAGCCCTTCTTCGCTAATCATCACCAATGATTCATGCAGTCCGTAAAGCGTATTAACGGGCGCTGTGTGGTGGTAAGTACGTTTTGCACCTTCACCCCAATAGCCCATAACCAAATTAAGATCTAAGAACCAACTGGTTACCGGTATTTTTCGATTGGTGAGTTTTTTAATGGCGCGATCACCAAAACTGATGGGTGAAATACCGGGCATGGCCGATAAACATTTTTGTGAGCCTGAGTAAATGGCGTCAATCTCCCATTCATCAACACGAAGCTCAACACCGCCGAGTGAAGTTACCGCATCAACAATATTAATGCAATCGTATTGATGTGCAAGTTTGCACAAAGTTTTTGCATCGGACAGTGCTCCTGTTGAGGTTTCTGCATGAACAAACGCAAGAATTTTTGCATCTGGATTGTCTTTAAGCGCTTGCTCAACTTTATCGGTTGAAATGGCGTTACCCCAATCGTCCTTAACCACAATGGCTTCACCACCAAAACGTGTGATGTTTTCTTTCATGCGCATACCAAACACACCGTTGATGCATACAATGACTTTATCACCTGGCTCAACTAAGTTAGCAAAGCAAGTTTCCATGCCAGCAGATCCGGGTGCGGACACCGGCATAGTAAGTTCGTTTTCAGTTTGGAATATGTATTTTAGTGCTTCTTTAGTCTCATCCATCATGCCCACAAAAGCAGGGTCAAGATGCCCAATGGTTGGTCGTGCCATTGCTGAAAGAATTCTCGGGTGGACGTCACTGGGGCCAGGGCCCATTAATGTTCTTACAGGTGGATTAAATGATTGCATAATCTTTTTAAGGTTAATAAATTTAAAGAAGACATTATAATTGCTCGAATGAGTGTTGTTCATCAATTATTACGTGCTTTACATAAGGGTATTGTCATTACTGGCAGTGAGAACACACGAGCCTATGAATGCGATGGCCTGAGTGTTTATAGGCAGAAGCCTTTAGCAGTAGTTTTGCCTGAAAACATCGAACAAGTTAAACAAGTATTACAAATTTGTAAAACCAATAATGCACCCGTGGTTACGCGAGGTGCAGGTACAGGCCTTTCTGGTGGCGCCATGCCGCTGGAAAAATCAATCGTTTTAGGTTTATCAAAACTCAATCGGGTGAAATCGATCGATGTTAAAAATCGATTGGCCGTTCTTGAGCCGGGAGTAAGAAACATCGCCATTAGCGAGGCGGTTAAAGAACATGGTTTGTATTACGCCCCCGATCCGTCCAGTCAAATTGCCTGCAGCATTGGTGGTAACGTGGCTGAAAATTCTGGTGGTGTGCATTGTTTGAAATACGGTTTAACGGTTCATAACGTTGAAGCGCTAAAAGTACTTACTGTTGATGGTGAGGAATTAGTGTTAAGTCGTAAAGATGACGGTTTAGGCTTGTTGGCGCTGATGAATGGTTCTGAGGGCTTGTTGGGTATTATTATTGAAATAACGGTTAAATTAATTCCAATGCCACAGTTGGCCAAAGTGGTGATGGCGGCGTTTGATTCGGTGCGCGATTGTGCTAATGCTGTGGCTGATATTATTAAAGCCGGCATCATTCCAGCAGGTCTAGAAATGATGGATAAATTTGCTATTGAAGCTGCTGAAGGTTTTGCGCAAGTAGGTTATCCACTTGATGCAGAGGCATTACTTTTATGTGAATTAGACGGTACCGAAGCACAAGTACAAGCAGAGCTTGATACAGTATTAAAAGTACTCTCAGGCGCCTCTACTTTAAAAGTATCTGAGAGTGAAGCGGAACGCCTAGATTTGTGGAAAGGCAGAAAATCAGCCTTCCCTGCAGTGGGAAGGCTTTCACCTGATTATTATTGTATGGATGGCACTATTCCGCGTCGTCATTTAGCCGATATGCTAGAAAAAATTAATGAGTTGAGTAAAAAATACAAATTACGAGTGGCCAACGTTTTTCACGCAGGCGATGGCAACTTGCACCCACTGATTTTGTACGATGCGAACGTTCCAGGAGAGCTGGAAAAAACTGAAGAATTTGGCACAGATATCTTAAAACTTAGTGTTGATATGGGCGGTACCATTACGGGTGAACACGGTGTGGGCGTGGAAAAATTAAACGTCATGTGTCATCAATTTAACTCAAAAGAATTAGAAATATTCCACAAGATTAAGCAAGCTTTTGATCCAGACTCATTGCTTAACCCAGGAAAAGCCGTGCCAGAGTTACATCGTTGTGCGGAGTTGGGCGCAATGCATGTACATAATGGCAAGTTGCCACATCCAGAATTGGAGCGATTCTGATGACAGATAGAATCGCTCAACTGCAAACATTGGTTCGAGCATCAGATAATTTGCATATCAATACCGAATGGCTAGATTATGCCGGCGTGGTGGAATATTATCCAGAAGAGTTGGTTATTACTGTTAAAGCAGGCACTAGCATTAAAGAAATTAAAAAAACATTGGCTAAAAATAGCCAATCCCTTACTTTTTTCGTGAGTGATGATAAATCCAGTATTGGTGCTGTTTATGCTAATGGCGGGCAAGATTTATCAGATGCTATTTTAGGAGTGCAAATTATTGATGGCAGAGGTGAGTTGTTAAATTTTGGCGGCCAGGTAATGAAAAATGTGGCAGGGTATGACGTAGCACGTTTGTTAGTGGGTTCAAAAGGTCGGTTAGCACTAATTGCTCAGATTAGCTTTAAAGTATTACCAAGTTCGTACGTTGATGAATTAACAGCACCTACTAAATTAGCTACATCTTCAAATTTAACTCAACAAATTGAGCAAAGGTTAAAACAAGTATTCGACCCTAAAGGTGTGTTCCAGTAATGCAAACAGACCACATTCAAAATTTTAAGGCCAATGAAATTATTCGTAAGTGTGTGCATTGTGGTTTTTGCTTAGCCACTTGCCCCACTTACCAATTGTTAGGTGATGAGTTAGACTCACCTCGTGGGCGTATTTATCTAATTAAATCATCGCTGGAAGATAATCATTTTTCTGATCAAAGTATTTTGCATTTAGATCGGTGTTTAACTTGCAGAGCTTGCGAAACTACCTGTCCATCAGGTGTTGAGTATGGAAATCTAGTGGACATTGGACGAGAATTCATAGAGTCCAAACGACCACTTTGGCAAAAAGCGTATCGTTATTCAGTGCGTAAATTATTAACCACACCATTATTATTTAATCCAATTGGTTTTATGGCTAGACACTCTAAGGCACAAGGGGGTCTAATTAAGCCGTCCACTAAGATTGGTACCGTGTTGTTGTTGGGTGGTTGTGTTCAACCAACACTAGCGCCAAACATTAATCATAGTATCAAAAATATTTTGGCAAAACTGGGTTATGATACTATTGAAACCCCACAGAAACAATGCTGTGGTGCTGTTGACCAGCATCTAAGTGCACTTGATGATGCCATGAGTAAAATCAAGACCAACATTGATGCTTGGCTTGAGTTTGATGTTGATGTGATTATTTCCAGTGCCAGCGGTTGTGGTTTGATGGTTAAAGATTACGCATCAATGTTTGATGAGTATGATCCGTATTATCAAAAGGCGATCATTATTTCAAATAAAACGAAAGACATTGCTGAATTTTTAGTAGATAAGGATTTAACGCAACTTAATTTAGAAAGAACTAACGTTGTTTATCAAGAGCCTTGCACGATGCAACACGGTCAGCAATTAAGCGGCTTGGTAAATTCTATTTTGACCAGTTTGGGCTACACAACTACACCAGTGGTTGATTCACACTTGTGTTGTGGTTCGGCAGGTACGTATTCAATTTTTCAGCCAAAATTAGCCCAAACTTTGAAAATTAATAAATTAAAGCATTTGCAGGCCTCCAACCCGCAGATGATTGTTACCAGTAATATCGGTTGTTTAATACACCTGCAAAAAGGCACTAAAATACCGGTCAAACATTGGATTGAGTTGTTAAATGGGTAGAAGAAGAAAACCAAAAGCCAAAACCTACGAATTAGAAATCGAATCGCTTTCACATGAAGGTCGAGGTATTGCGCATTTTGAAGAAAAAGTGATTTTTGTCTCTGGTGCTTTACCGGGTGAAACCGTGATTGCTGACCGTACCTTTTCTCGTGCTAAGTTTGAAGAGGCGGATGTCAAGGAAGTTCTTAAAGCGGCGAATAATCGCATCACACCAAAATGTGAAGTATTTGGTATTTGTGGTGGCTGCTCGTTTCAGCATTTGTCGAGCGAAGATCAAATCATCGCTAAAGGTAAATGGCTAAAAGATGCTTTGATGCAACAAGCTAAGACAGAACCTATAATTTGGCTGGAGCCGCTTCAAGTTGAGAGTTGGGGTTATCGTCGCAAGGCAAGACTCGGTGTGCGTTACGTTGCTAAAAAAGAAAAAGTTTTGGTGGGTTTTAGAGAAAAAAAATCTTCATTCATAACTAATATGAGTCGCTGTGAAGTTTTGCATCCTTCACTTGGCGATCATCTTGAAGATCTGGCACAGTGCATTGAACAATTGAGCGTCAAATCTCAAGTGCCACAAATTGAAGTGGCCATTGCTGAACAAGACACCGTGTTGATTCTACGACATTTAGAACCACTGAATGCTAAAGATGAGCAGATATTGGCAGACTGTGCCCATGATCTTGGCTTTACTTGGTACACACAAAGTGGTGGTCTGGATACTGTTAAGCCTTTAAATAAGTCAGTAGTATTGACTTATTCTCATCCTAATCATAATATTGAAATGGAGTTTTTACCGACTGATTTTACTCAAGTGAATTTTAAGCTCAATCAAAAGATGATTAATTTAGCGCTTGAATTACTTGAATTAAATGAATCCGATGAAGTGATTGATTTATTTTGTGGATTGGGTAACTTTACCTTACCGATTGCACGACACGTTAAACACGTGGTTGGTATTGAGGGTGATTTAGGTTTGATTGAGCGCGCTAAATACAACGCCGATCAAAACAATATAACGAACGCTGATTTTTACAAAGCTGACTTGTTTCAAGAAGTGGATGGTTTTGAGTGGTTTAGGGGTAAAAATTACAACAAAGCTTTACTCGATCCAGCTCGATCCGGTGCACTGGAAATTGTTGAATTTTTACCAAAACTTGGTATTGAACGCTTGGTGTATGTATCGTGTAATCCGGCCACTTTAGCTAGAGATACAGCGCGTTTAATCGAGTTAGGGTATAAACTACAAACAGCCGGCGTGATGGATATGTTTCCACAAACGGCCCATGTTGAATCCATTGCTTTATTTACTAAATGATTACAATTAACATTTCAGAACAAACGCTTAAGTACAAAGATAGATCTTATTTAATCAGTAGCGCGTTAAATGGTGTGGGCGAGATCGAAGGTTCTTATTGTACGCCGATAGGGAAGTTTAAAATTTACACCAAGGTAGGTCAGGATCTTCCTGATAATTCAGTATTGGTATCGCGCCAAGCAACCGGCGAGATTTACAACAAAGCATTGTCCATCCAACATCCTGATCGAGACTGGATACTAACTCGTATTCTTTGGTTAGAAGGGTCGGAAGAGCGCAATCAAAACACCAAGGATCGATACATCTACATTCACGGATCGCCAGACGAAACCATAATGGGAAAACCAGGATCAAAAGGCTGTATTCGTATGCGCAATAAGGATGTTGTTGAGTTGTTTGAGAACGTTCAAATTGGTGAAGATGTCGTTATAATGAAGTCATGAGTCAGTTAGTACAATACTTGCCAAAAAAAGCCTATGAGCATTTACAAGAAAACGATAATGCTTTTTTGATAGACGTTCGCACTGAAGCCGAAAACAAGTTTGTTGGTAGACCGCTTGATTGTATTTTTGTACCTTGGGTGGATGAGCCAGATTGGGAGCCACACCCACAAGAGTTCATTGGTGCAGTAAAACGTTTTATTGGTAAGCGTGATCGTATTTTAGACACTGAAATTATTTTGATCTGTCGCAGTGGTTATCGTTCAGACGATGCTGGAAAGTGCTTAATAGATCATGGGTTTACAAATGTAGCACACATTGTGAGCGGCTTTGAGGGTGACCTTGATGAGAGTGATCAGCGTGGTAATGTGAATGGCTGGCGTCACGATGGCATGCCTTGGAATCAATGTTAGTGAGTTATCTCGATAGTATTAAGTTGTTCGTTCATCCTCGAGTAATAACCATGCTATTTTTGGGTTTTTCGGCTGGAATTCCTATTTTGCTTATTTTTTCAACGTTAGGCTTATGGCTTAATGAAGCGGGTGTAGCAAAATCCACCATTACTTACTTTTCATGGGCAGCACTAGGTTACTCCTTTAAATTTGTTTGGGCACCATTGGTTGATCGCTTACCTTTGCCTTTTTTAACACACTTTTTAGGTCGTCGTCGTGCATGGATGCTGGTTTCTCAGCTGGCCATTATGGGCTCTATTTTGTTAATGTCCACAGTGGATCCAAAAGCCGGTGTAAGCAGTTTAGAGATACTTGCCTATGGCGCCGTACTTTTGGGTTTTTCCTCAGCCACGCAAGACATTGTAATTGATGCTTATCGCATTGAATCGGCTGATCAAGACATGCAATCCATGCTTTCTGCCACTTACATTGCAGGCTATCGAATCGGCATGTTGGTAGCAGGTGCAGGCGGTTTGTTTATGGCCAGTTATCTGGGCTCTACCAAAGAGTTATACAGTTATTCTGCATGGTCTAATACTTACGTCATCATGTCTGGTGTAATGCTGATTGGAGTGATCACCACGCTGATTGTTAGTGAACCTAAATCTGAACAAAAAGAAGTGGAATACAGCACACAAGATTACGCTCGATTTTTCTTATTATTTTTATCGGTTGTTACTGTTTTTATTTTGACTTTTGTATCAACATCAGATTTGGTGAAAGACTTAAAAGGATCATTGAGTGCGGTTTTTTCCAATAAACATTTAGCCGGTTTTATTGTAGGCAGTTTGCGCATGGTATTGGCTTTAGTGGGTGCTTACGTTGCTGCAAGAGTGTTGATTGCGTTTAACATTGTGAACCGATCCATGGTTAATAGTACTTACGTGGATCCGATTAAGGATTTCTTTAATCGTTATGGGTTGAACGTTGCGCTGTTGTTTTTAGCCGTGATTGGCTTGTATCGAATTAGCGATATTGTGCTTGGTGTGGTGGCTAATATTTTTTATCAAGACATGGGTTTTACTAAAGTTGAAATTGCCACAATCTCCAAGACATTCGGTTTGTTTATGACCATTGCCGGCGGGTTTTTTGGTGGGGTAATGGCAATCAGAGTTGGTGTATTTAAAGTGTTATTTTTAGGTGCATTACTCTCATCACTGACCAATTTATTGTTTATTGTTTTAGCAAATGTGGGCCATGACATTACCTGGTTGTACGTTACCATTACAATGGATAATCTTTCTGCCGGATTGGCGGGTGCGGCGTTCATTGCCTTTTTATCCAGCCTGACTAACATTCAATTTACCGCAGTTCAGTATGCAATATTTTCCTCGCTCATGACCTTACTACCTAAAATATTTGGTGGTTATTCTGGCACATTGGTTGAGCAATTTGGTTACGGTGAATTCTTTATCATCACTACTTTGATTGGCATACCCGTGCTGTGGTTAGTCTATAAAGTTAAACCTCACATCTCATAATGACACTAGGCTCAATCATGATGGATGTGTCGGGTTTGGCACTTACTAAGACAGAAAAATCTCAATTGACCAAACCAAGCATTGGCGGTGTTATTCTTTTTACTCGTAATTACAAGAGCATTGATCAAGTTAAGGCACTCATTGCTTCAATACGTATTATTAATTCAGATTTATTGATTGCTGTTGATCATGAAGGTGGGCGAGTACAACGTTTTCGTCAAGGTTTTACACACTTGCCGGCCATGGCAAAACTTGGCGAAGTTTATGACAAGAATCCAGAACAAGCACTTGAACAAGCATTTTCTTGTGGCTGGGTTTTGGCTGCAGAGTTGTTAGAGACTGGTGTGGATTTTTCTTTTGCACCAGTGCTGGACCTTGATTATGGCAACTCTTCTGTGATTGGCGATAGGGCTTTTCATTCTAATCCAGAAGTGGTTGTGAAACTTGCAGGTTCGTTAATTGATGGCATGCATGAAGCCGGTATGAAATGTGTTGGTAAGCATTTTCCTGGGCATGGACATGTGATGCTTGATTCTCACCTTGACTTGCCAATAGACGATCGTTCGATGAATGAAATTCGACAAGATATTCTTGCCTTTAAAGGATTGATTAATAACGGCTTAGATGCCATTATGCCTGCGCATGTGGTGTACGATCAAGTGGATGATAAGCCGGCTGGTTTTTCATCAAAGTGGATTAAAGAAATTTTGCAGTCGCAACTTGGTTTTTCCGGTGTAGTTTTTAGTGATGATCTTTCTATGCAAGGTGCACATTTTATTAAAGACATTGCTGAGCGTGTTCAAGTTTCGTTAGACAGTGGCTGCGACATGGCTTTAATTTGTAATCATCCTGAGTTGGTTGCCCAAGTTATTGACATGAATTGGCCTGGTAGCGAGAAACTGCAATCAATGAAAGGGATTAAACCTAAGAACCTTGATAAAATAACACTTGAACACCATTTAAAAAATATTCAAACCCTATTATGAGTACAAAAAAACAGCCTGATTTTGAAATTCGTCTATTAAGCGCCGTTAGAAAGACATTAATTGCTGTAGCAAAAGACACCATGACTAAGCCAGGTCTTCGTCATCCACTCACTGAAGGTACGCAAAAAATGATTACCGATTGCTTGGATGTAGTTACTTCTAGACAAATGGCCATTGAAAAAGAATCAGGATCCCACACAAAGATGAAGCCGGTTTATACCGATGAGCAAACGGTGCAAAGCTTTTCTATTGATGATCTAAAGAAAACCTTGAATTAAACAAATTCTAAATTAGCGTATGAGCTAATAAGCCACGAGGCAATTCCTCACGCTAATAAAGCTTAAGACATTGTTATTGATACATTAAGTTCGGGAGGTTTTGCCTCCGCAGGAAAATAAAATTAAACAAATTCCAAGTTAGCATACGAACTAATGAGCCATTTAGTACCTGCTTTTTTAAACTTAATTTGTATTCTAGCAGAGTCACCGTCCCCTTCAAAATTAAGCACCGTTCCAAAGCCGAATTTAGCGTGCTTAACCGTTACCCCAATTGAAAGTTGACCTTGCCCTTCGGGTTCAATGTCTTGATTAAAAATATCATCATCCTTGTAATTTTGTGCCGTTGCACCGAATTTTTGCTTGATGGAATTTAGGTATTCGCTAGGAATCTCGTCTAAGAATCGAGAAGGGTAGGCATACAAAGATTGACCGTGTAGAAAGCGTTTAATTGCAAAAGACAAGGTAAGTTTTTTCATGGCTCGTGTCATGCCTACGTAGCACAGTCTTCTTTCCTCATCCATCAAATGTGGTTCATCCTTGCTTTGCCTAGAAGGAAATAAATCCTCTTCCATGCCCGTTAAAAACACATAAGGAAATTCTAATCCTTTGGCAGAGTGAATGGTCATCAGCTGTACGTTTTGATGTTCAGGTGCACTGGTGTCTCCACTTGAGTCTAGAGAAGCCAAGGATATAAACCCCATTACTTCGTTCATTTCACTGTCTTGTTCGTGATTGTACTGTTTAGCGGCGGCGATTAATTCTTCAAGATTCTCCTTTTTACTACCAGCTTTGTCAGTTTTATCATTAGAATAATGATGAATTAGACCCGATTCTTTGATTAGAAGAGCGACTTTTTCACTAAGATCTAGGTGTTTGGCATCATCACTCATTTGCTCAATCAGTTGAATAAATCCACTCAGTGCATTGGATGCTCGAGTAGGCAGTGTGGGTACAATGGTGATTGCCGCTTGAAATAAACTTGTGTGATTATTAGTTGCGAATTCTCGTACTTTTTCAACGGTGGCATTGCCAATACCGCGCGTTGGAAAATTAACCACGCGCTCAAAAGCAACACTGTCTTCTGTATTTTCCATTAGGCGTAAATAACACAAAGCATCTTTGATTTCCGATCGTTCAAAGAACCGAAGACCACCATAAATAATATAAGGAACGTTGTATTTAATAAGTCTTTCTTCGAAAGCTCTGGATTGTGCATTTGAGCGATAAAGGATAGCACACTCATTAGGGCTTGCACCTTCATCCAAGAGTTTTTGTATGGAGCTAACCACAAAATCAGCTTCGTCAGTTTCGGTGCGAGCTTCAAACACATCGATTGGATCGCCAGCGCCAGAATCTGTCCATAAGGACTTTCCTAAACGATTGGAATTGTTGGCAATCAATGCATTCGATGCACCTAGGATGTTGCCAGTAGATCGGTAATTTTGCTCCAAACGAATGGTTTGAATAGGGTTAAAATCAATTTCAAGTTTTTGAATATTTTCAATTTTTGCACCACGCCATCCATAAATGGATTGATCGTCATCACCCACACAAAATACTTGATTATCATTGGTGGACAGTAGTTTTATCCATTGATACTGCACCGTATTAGTGTCTTGAAATTCGTCAACCAATATGTGTTTAAATCGATTTTGATAGTGTGATAAGAGCTCAACATTATTTTTTAACAACTCATAACTGCGCACTAAAAGCTCAGCAAAATCAATCAAATCATTTGCTTTGCAATGGTCTTCATAAATCTCAAAAACCTTAATACCTTGCTTGATAAAATAGTTGTATCCAGCGTCAATATCAGCCGGACGAATTCCTTCATCTTTTTGTTGATTGATAAACCATTGAATTTTTCTAACTGGAAATTTAGCTTCATCAATGTTGTTTTCTTTCATGAGGCGCTTGATGATGCGAAATTGGTCTTGCTGATCTAGGATTTGAAATTGTTGTGTTAAATTAGCTTGAACGTAATGCGTGCGCAACAGACGATGAGCCAAGCCGTGGAAAGTGCCCACCCACATACTCATGATTGGTCGCCTAAGCAGCATACTGAGACGTTCACGCATTTCTTTAGCGGCTTTATTGGTAAAAGTTACCGCCAATATTGCATCAATGTGAATGTTTTTTTGCGTGACTAAGTAAGCAATGCGATGGGTGAGAACTCTGGTTTTTCCACTGCCTGCACCCGCCAGTATTAAGGCATTTTTCTGGTCGTCTAAGGTAACCGATTGATGTTGTTTGTCGTTTAATCCTTCAATTATTTCAGATAAATTCATGGTTTTTCTTGATTGATGATTTCAAAATGGTTATAATATTACCTTTGTCTGATATCAAGTGATTTTGAACTTGATTCAAGAGTGTGAAATTATAAACATTATTATTGTAAATTTTAAGGAGTATCGGTAATGACTTACTATGAAGGCGTTAAGAAAATGGAAGAAATGGGCGTAAACGACAACTACATTCAAGGTTGGGTAGCTGGTTTTTTAAATAACCCTGAGCTTGAAGAGCAAAGAATTACTGACGAATGGGAATCAGGCTTTGAAGATGGTAAAGAGCACACAGATGCAAACTTTGCAAACTTCTGCTAACCGTACTCATTAAGAACCATTTAAAAAGCCCCGTTTACGGGGCTTTTTAATGCGCTAATCATTATGCAAAACAACTGGAAACACAACTCAAGAAACACTTTAAAGGGGGCGAGTAGTTGCAATGATTTTTTTCAAATCAGTCAATTTGAAGATCAACATTTTCCAATCAAAATCCCATTAGAATTTGCCAATCTGATTGATAAAAATAATCCAGAAGACCCTTTACTAAAGCAAGTCATTAACTCCCAAGCAAGGTTTGGGAGTTCTGAATTTTTCTTGTCACCATTGGATGATGAGAGTAATGCGCCAGTTGAGGGTTTGATTCACAAATATCCTAATCGAGTTTTGTTGATTGCGTCTCGCGTATGCGCCATTCACTGTCAGTATTGTTTTCGTCAAAATTTCAATTATGCCGAACACGATGCGCTGAGTAACTGGTTGGCGATTGAAGACTACATTCGCGCTCATACACAAATTAATGAAGTTATTCTCAGTGGTGGAGACCCGCTGAGTTTGAGCGATGAAAAACTACAAGCATTAATTCAGAAAATTGAACGCATTCCACACATTAGAACTTTGCGTATTCATTCGCGCAGTGCGGTGGTAACGCCGAGTAGAATTACCGACCAACTAGCCCAAATACTGAACCAGACAAGTCTGAATGTAGTGGTGGTTTTACATTCAAATCATGCGAACGAACTGTCCAGTGAGTTTGTAAAAAATATTGGTAAATTAAGCCAAATTACCTTACTTAATCAATCCGTTTTGTTAAAAGGCGTTAATGATTCGGCTCAGGCACTAAGCGATCTTTCACTACAGTTGTTTGATGCAGGCGTACTGCCGTATTATTTACATTTACTTGATAAAGTCAGTGGCGCAGAACATTTCTTAGTTGGGGATCAATGTGCAAAAGAATTACATCAACAGCTTAAGAAAAACTTGAGTGGTTACTTGGTGCCTAGATTGGTACGCGATGAAAATGGAGAATTTAAGGCTTGGATAGGATAGTTTTCTCTAGGGTTTGGATGTCAATCTCACCCATGTGAAAATCAACCAATTCACCCTTTGGATTATAGATATAAGTAGTTGGCATTCCTATAATCTCACCAAAATTACTGAACTGAGGGCCGTTTTTATCATCAAACAAGACAATGGGGTAGTTAACCATAAAGGTGTCAGTAAATTCAGAGATCGCAGTCTTATCAGCTTGTTCGTAATCCAAACCCAGTATTTGAACTTTATCGGCATGATTGTCGTAAAACTCAACAAAGGCAGGAATCTCTTTTAAGCAAGGTGGACACCAAGTAGCCCAAAAATTAACCACTAAATATTTTCCTTTAGTGGATTCATCAGTATGAACATTGCCTTTAGTGTCGGTTAGTGAGAATTTCGTTACTTTTTGTGATTTTTGTTGCTGCCAAAGGGAGCTTGCAGAGTCGACAATTTCACTAACGGTAATTGCTTGTACGGCGCTTAACGGCAAAAAAAGACAGAGTATAATAAGAATTTTTTTCATAAGGTTCATCAGTATGTCAACGGTAATTTTTTACAATCCAAAGTGCTCAAAGTGCAGAACAACTCTATCCATTTTAGAAGAAAAAGGTGTGGATTTTGAAGTAATTAAATATCTAGAAAATACCCCGAGCGTGGATGAGTTAAAAGATTTACTGAACCAACTCAACATGGATGCCAGATCTTTAATGCGCACATTTGAAGCGCCTTATAAAGAGAACAACTTAGACGATGAATCACTAAGTGAAGATGATTTAATTCAGGCAATGATTGATAATCCAATTTTGATTGAGCGTCCGATTGTCAAAACTGACAAGGGCATTGTGATTGCTCGACCGCCTGAAAATGTGTTGGGTATTATTTAGTCAACCAATAAGGTTGATAAATAACCCTCTCGTCCTTCGATATTGGAATAATAAACATCATCCAGGCCATCAACCACTGAGCCTTTAACCTCCTTAACGGCTAAGACGGCTTTGCTCCAAGCAGATAGACGGGCAAATTCAGCCAACGACAGTGCGTTGTCGGTAAATTCATTAATCCACGCTAAACGCATGAACAATGGCGAAAATGCGGCATCAATTAATGCAAAATTATTACCATTAAAAAACGGATCATCGCCTTTTACAGATTCAACACGTGACAGCTTTTTAAATAAAGAATCTTTGGCTTCGCTGAATTTGTCTTTATCGCCGGTTACAATGTTAAATAAGTCATCAAACATACTTGATGAAAACTGAATCCATGCACGGTTTTTCGCTTTTTGGATAGCGTCTTTTGGGTGTAAGTCAGTATCACTGATGTCATTGGCAAATTCACTAATGACACTGGATTCAAAAATAATTTCATCATTTGCCTTTAGTAGGGGGACTTGCCCGGTTGGTGAAATGGCTTTAAACCAGTCGGGCGGATCCATTGGGTTGATGTAGGTTATGTCGTAATCGATGTTTTGTTTTTTTAAGATTATGATGGCACGCTGTACAAACGGGCAAAGTTTAAAGCTGATGAGTTCTAATTTCATGTTTACTCCCTATGATATGGATGGTTATTTAATAATGAATGAGCACGGTAAATTTGCTCTACGGCTAATAGTCTAGCCATTGAATGTGGCAAGGTCAAGTTTGATAAACCCCAAAGTTGATGAGCGTGTTGTTTACAGGTGTCACTTAGGCCGTCCGCACCGCCAATGAGCAGTACCACGTTATCGCCATTTTGTTGCCAATTTTCCATGGCTTTGGCAATGGCTTTGGTGTTGTTCTGTTTGCCTTTTTCATCAAAAGCAATCACTAAATTTGACCCTTGAGAAGCTTTTATTAGCAGCTCACCTTCGAGTGCTTTGATCTGTTCAATGTTTTTGCCTTTGCGTTTTTGCGCCTCAAGTGTGATTAATTCAAAATTAAGGGAAGTGGGCAGTTGTTTTTGATAGTGATTGATGCCGGTTTGTATCCAATCTGGCATTTTTTTACCAACTGCAATCAGCTTGATTTTCACACTGATTACTCCCCAGTGCCTTCAGCACCTGACCATAGTTTTTCTAACTTGTAGAATTCCCGAGTTTTTTCAGTCATGACATGCACCACTACTTCAGCCAAGTCGACCAAAACCCAGTGCCCGGTTTCTGTGCCCTCAATGCCTACTACTTTCATGCCTAAGCGTTTGGCTTCAATCTTGATATTATTGGCAATACCGCGTACGTGCTGAACTGATCGTCCGGTAGTAATGATAATGGCTTCAATGTCAGCACTTTGGGCAAGTACTTTTAAAGTGATGATGTCTTCACCTTTAAGATCTTCAATGGTGTCAACGACAACTTTTATTTGTTTTTCAAGTTTCATATTTGGTCAATGTAATTAATGATGGAATTTGGCAATAAGCCGGATAAGCTTTGTTTATTGACTATTTTACCACTCAAGGTGGTATTGAAAAGAATACTGCGAATATCACTGGAAGAAATATTAAGTAACCCAGTATCAGCAAAATACAATAACCCTGAATCTTGCTCATAAAGATCAGTCATTTTTTGGGCTTGAGTAAAAGACTGTGTAAGGTTGTCGTCTGGGTGATAATCCGGCCGTGCAATCACCACCAAATGAACGTAATGGTAAAATTTTTGCCAATCCTTCCATGTGTGTAAATTAATAAAGCCATCCATGCCAACGATCAAACAAACGGGTATTGCGGGGTGTTCTGTTTTAATTTCCATTAAAGAATCAATGGTGTAGGATCCACCAGTACGCTCAATCTCTCGAGTGTCTATTGATAACTCATTAAATTCTTGTACGCCAAGTTGCAGCATTTTAAGTCGCTGATTTTTTGAAAAAGTTAACCCATCTTTGTGCACGGGTTCAGCGCAAGGCATTAAAAATAAATCGGATAAATTCAGTTGTTCTTTAAGTTTTGAAGCACTTTTTAAATGCCCAAAGTGAACGGGATCAAACGATCCACCAAAAAAACCAATCATAGCATGCGTTGTATTTCTTTTAGAGTGAGCGCCTCAGTAGGGTAGGTAACTAGGCCTTGAGACATGCCATCAACGTATTTAACAAAACTCTCTTCGTTATCTAATAAAAGATAAGCGTTGCCTGTTTTTTGTTCACCTATGGTTGTATTAATCTTACAACCGTAGTCATGTCCGCAATGCATCATAGTGCTATCATTAACTCGCTTAAGCTTTTGCATAGAATGATATAGCTCGCGTACATTGCCCCCTGGCAAGCTACAATGACCTGCGCCATATACAAACAAAGTATCGCCAACAATAATATGTCCGTCTAATAAAAAGCAAATACCGCCAGCACTATGTCCAGGTGTGTTGATAATTTTAGCCGCTGTTTTTCCAATAAAAATAGTTTCCCCATCTTCAACCGTATCCGGCAAGGTTTCAATCTGAAAATAAGGCATTTCATGAATGCCAGCAGTAACTTTTGCACCCGTCATTTCTACCAATTCATCCACCGCATTAGTGTGGTCAAAGTGCCAGTGGGTTAGCCAAATGTCAGTGAGTGTATAGCCTTTATCCTCAATCCTTTTAACAAATAGCTGTGGATCCCAGGCAGGATCAATAATAGCGCAAGTCTTGCTGTCATGATCAAAGATGAAATGAATAGAGTCTTCTAGCGCACCAATATGATAGAGAATTTCTAGAGTAAAGGTTTTTTCTTTGAAAGTTTTTTCCAGCATAGGTTTTTATCATTGATGTTGTACAAACATTTTACCAAACTACTCTTGACTAATTGATCTTAGAGACTATAATTTACATCTTTTGCTTACGTCCAGTTTTTGGGGTAGCGTTGGGGTAGTATTGGGGCTATAGCTCAGCTGGGAGAGCACGACACTGGCAGTGTCGGGGTCAGCGGTTCGATCCCGCTTAGCTCCACCAAAAGCAAAGAAATGTTATGTCGCCTTCGTCTATCGGTTAGGACCCCAGGTTTTCATCCTGGTAAGAGGAGTTCGATTCTCCTAGGCGATACCATATTTAGAAATAGCTTAGTTTAAAACTAAGCTATTTTTTTTGCCTATAAAAAAAATTACACTTAAATTAAGTAGGTTTTTAATTAAAATAACCATTGTCCCGTTCGTCTAGCTGGCCCAGGACTCCAGGATTTCATCCTGGCAACAGGAGTTCGAATCTCTTACGGGACGCCAAAATTACTTTTCTACGCTTCGGATTTTTCATCCCTACTGCGTGAAATATTCAAAATACTCATTTACGTAGATTAACTACGCGCATTCGTATTTTTAATATTTACCTTGTATGAATAAAAAATACTCGCGTATAAAATAAATTTGTGATTGTAAAATAGCACCTATGAATCAATTCAATATCATCATTCCCGACCGACTCATTGGTCAGCGTATTGATAGCGCTATGGCACAGATGTTGCCGGACTATTCACGCTCAAAAATCACCACTTGGGTGCGCTCTGGTGGTGCGTTAATTAATGGAAAAACCTTTAAACCCAAGGAAAAAATATTAGGTGGTGAAATTGTTACACTGAACATTAAAGCAGAAAAAACCAACGATTGGAAAGCCGAAGACATTCCATTGGACATTGTGTTCGAAGACAATGACATTATTGTTGTTAACAAGCCTGTGGGTTTGGTTACTCATCCGGGTGCAGGTAATTGGACGGGGACACTTGCCAATGCACTGCTGCATTACGACCCGTCTTTGGCTAATCTTGACCGAGCCGGTATCGTGCATCGACTCGATAAAAACACTTCAGGATTAATGGTAGTGGCGCGTAGCGAACTGGCACAAAAAAACTTGGTTGAGCAGTTGCAAACTCACGCCGTATCACGTGAATACTCTGCTATTGTTTATGGTCATATGATCTCAGGTGGTACGGTGGATGAGCCGATAGGGCGCGATCCAAAAGACCGTATCAGGCAAGCAGTGGTTGAGGACGGCAAAGATGCCGTTACTCATTACCGAGTAATTGATCGATTTGCGCATCATACCCATGTAAAAGCTATTTTAGAAACTGGGCGCACGCATCAAATCCGTGTGCACTTGTCTTACATTGGACACCCTTTGATTGCCGACCCAATGTACGGCGGTAAGATTCGTTTTCCTAAAAAAGCCGATGATCATCTAAAAAATGCTTTAAAAAAATTTAATCGACAAGCCTTACATGCTAAAAAACTCACCTTGACTCACCCAATAACGCTCGAACAAATGTCGTGGAAAGCGCCATTGCCACAAGATTTACAAGATTTATTAAAAGTCTTACAAGAGTTTGATTCAATCTAATTTTCCTAAAAACATTAGACTGCTTTCTACCATGCGTTATTTTAATGAGGAAGGCAAGGCCTTCCCCACTAGATCGGGTTATGCAAATTTTAACCTTGCTACGCATGTGGGCGATGATCCACAAGCAGTAAAGCGCAATCGCGATCTATTGATTCAGCGTTTTAATTTACCTTCTGAGCCAAAATACCTAGAACAGATGCATTCTAATATTTGCTTGCAAGCATCAAGTGGTGAATGCGTGGGCGATGCTGTTGTTACTAAAGATAAAGGTATAGTTTGTGCAGTACTAACGGCTGATTGTTTGCCAATTTTTGCTTGCGATCGATCCGGCACACAGGTTGGTGTGGCACACGCAGGTTGGAAAGGGGTTGTGAGCGGTATTATTGAATCTTTTGTTGAGCAGTTTGAGTCTAATGATTTACTGGTGCATTTTAGCCCGGCTATCTCTCAAGATAATTTTGAAGTGGGTAATGAAGTCTATCAGCAGTTTATTAATAAGAACTCAAAGCTTGATCAAGCCTTTATACAGAATGGCGATAAGTATCAGTTAGACATTTATCAAGCAGCCACCATTATTTTAAACGGCCTAGGCATTGACTCAATTACCGGTGGCGATCAATGCACTTATTTACAAAAAGATCAATATTTTTCTTATCGACGAGACGGAGCTCAATCAGGCAGAATGGCTCATCTTATTTGGATAGGATGACAATATGGGGAAGGCAAGGCCTTCCCCATATTGTTTATTTGCTTAATGATTTTATAATTGCTTTTTTAAAGATAGGCGCAAAAACAAACAACAGCGGAAAACCAACCACCCAAGCGTAAACAAAACTTGTTAGCCATTTATCAACAGTTTGTTCGGTCCAACCGATGTTCATGTAAGTCACCACGAATGACATAATAAAAATCATAAAAGCTGACATCACAACGCTGAATATTAAATGCACCTTCTTTTCCATGTTCTACCCCTAGTTTTGTTTGATTTTACCGCTAATGCTAAAGTCTAGTGTTTTGGTGTCTTTATTTAAATAGTAATAATGCAGTGGTTTTTGTTTACGCTGTTTTTGTTGTACTACACAGCCCACCACTTCAAACTCGCCTTTTAGCTCTATTTCATCATGTTGCGTATTTAAAGGCACTAAAAATTTATCCGCACCGCGTTCAATGTATTGGCGAAAGTACATGTCATTCTCATAGCGTACAACCGCATAAGCACGGTTGTGAATCACCATACCAGGGTCAATAATCACAATGCAATTTTCACTAAACTCTGGCTCCATATAGCTACCAAGGTTTTGCAGTGCAAATGGCTCTGAATTAGTGGAGCAATTACTTTCGAATATTTCTTGAGGAGTGTCTATGTCTGGCATTGTTTACAATAAAACGTTGAACGTTGGTTTTGTGTAATTCTACTTATTTTACCACTGCACGTACCGCACGGCCTGTTTTCACGCCCATACACGGACAAAGTCTGTGAGAAATACCCCGGTGTGCCATCCACTTGGGAAAAATCTTGCAAAGTGGTTCCACCGGCATCAATGGCTTGGGTGAGTATATTTTTTATGCATTGACTCAAAACTTGGTAGCGTTTTTTAGAAACACTGCCTGCACTGCGTTCAGGTGCTATGCCTGCTTGATGCAAACTTTCACACGCGTAGATATTCCCCACGCCAACCACTACCTTAGAATCCATAATAAAAGCTTTGATGTTTTGTTGTTTTTTGCGCGACCTTACATACAAGTAAGTATCATCAAATAAATCTTCTAAAGGCTCAACCCCTAAACCGTCTAATAATTTGTGCAACCCGTCTTTTGAAAACAATACCGCACCAAAGCGCCGTGGATCATTTAAACGCATCGATTTACCATCATCAAACACTAATTCAAAATGATCATGTTTAAGACAAGGTTCTTCCTTGTCAAGAACTTTAATGGAGCCACTCATGCCCAAATGCACAATCAGTGTGCCTACATCAAACTCTATCAATAAATACTTTCCCCGTCGATTAACGGCATTAACCTTTTGATTAGCCAGTGTGGTGATCAAATGTTTTGGCATTTCCCAACGCAAGTTAGCCCGATGAAGCACAACTTTTGCAACGGTTTGATTAATAATTAAAGGCGCAAGACCGCGCTTGGTGGTTTCTACTTCAGGCAATTCTGGCATGAAAATTGATACAAATCATTAAAATACCCTATTATAATAATCAACTTTACAACAACGGAGAGAAAAATGAGTTTTATTAATTCAATACAAGGCAAAATCCTAATCGGATTTATTCTAGCCATTGCAACCATGTTTGCATTGGACATCACTAACACATTCACCATTACAGTATGGGTGCACGTCATGGCAGGCGTATTGTGGATCGGTTTACTTTATTACTTTAACTTTGTACAAGTACCAGCAATGGGCGAAGCGCTAGGCGATACTGACGGCCCTGGCCCAGCAGCCATTGGTAAGTACGTTGCACCACGCGCACTATTGTGGTTCCGTATGGCAGCGGCAACGACTTGGTTGGTAGGTATATCATTATTGGCACAAGCAGGCGGTGGCGCAGCAGGCATTCATTTAGCCTTCACATTCGCACCAGGTTACGAGATCATTGGTCTAGGCTCATGGATGGGTACCATCATGGCGTTTAATGTTTGGTTCATCATTTGGCCTAATCAGCAAAAGATCTTGGGCATGAAAGAAGCATCAGCGGAAGAAATTGCTACAGCTAAGAAGAACGCAGCGTTGGCGTCAAGTATTAATGTAATACTATCAGTACCAATGTTACTTACCATGCTTGCATGGCACGCGTAAAAAACGTTTCTTTTACTCAGATGTATTGTTAAATAACCGAGAGCAATCTCGGTTTTTTATTGACCATCTTAAAAAGGTATTACTGGTATATTGTCTTTATTTATACAAATGAAGAATTGGTTGTGAAAAGCAAAGTAATCACCGGCGTGCACTTAATTAAA
>Ga0233430_1000742_pt1 | contig 54787 bp, 38 predicted proteins | sample SI_118_April2016_2_FD_179883 | JGI IMG/M metagenome (GOLD analysis project Ga0233430, IMG submission 179883) | Seawater microbial communities from Saanich Inlet, British Columbia, Canada - SI_118_April2016_150_MG | ecosystem: Environmental > Aquatic > Marine > Inlet | place: Canada: British... | reverse complement strand
AAGGTCCATGCTGTCCATGAGGCGCTCATCAACCTCCTGGCCTTCCCTGAAAAGCCCGCTCTGCTGAAACATTGCATCAACAAGGGTGGTCTTGCCATGATCAACATGGGCAATGATGGCAACATTTCTTAATTTGTTATTATATTCTATATTTTTTTTCATGATTCTCCTGTTATGATCGAAAATTATTCGCAGGCCGGGAATATAACCATGAAAACTAAAAAGGCAACTTTTACTTTGACACTCGTGTCGTACCGTCAGATGCAGTAATTATCCTCACCCGGTCTCCTGCAACGAATATGACATCTGCTTCCTGCACAACAACAATGGTTTGACCGCTGTCTTTATTTACAACAATCTCAAGACCCGGTTTCCTTGTTATCCCTTCTTCAGCCAATGTACCTGCTGCAGCACCGGCAAGGGCTCCTACCACAGTGGCAATCTTTTTACCGGAGCCACCTCCCACAGTGCTTCCGATGACTCCACCGGCTATACCACCTGCTGCGCTTCCAATAGGTGTTTTAGTCCCTTCAATCTGTACTTCTTTTACAGATTCAATCGTACCGTTTTCAACGGTCTGTGCCTGTCTTGCATGATCCCTTGAATACACCTGGCCGGATCTGCTTGATGCACAACCTGTTAGGTATACGACAATTAATGCCATAAAAAGAATTATAAACGCTTTATATTTTAATATTTTCATAAGATCGTTCCTTTAAACAATAAATTATTATTTTTAGCTGATATCAAAATAATAAGATGGATTCCATTTTTGACCAGTGCGAAAAAAAATTTAACTTGAATTAAATTCATATTACACCCTATTTTTACACATCCAGGGTTGTAAGTTTTAAAAAATAAATTAACGAAGATCACAAATTTTAAATGGAAATCTTCCTTTTTTTCTGTCCTGAAAATAATGCTCAAGGGTTTGTTTTATAACTTCAAAGGCAATATCCTCCCAGGGAATATCTTTTTCATCAAACAGTCGAACTTCCATGCTTTCATTTGTAGGACCATATTTGGCAGACAAAAGATTTGCCCTGAACATGAAATAGATCTGATCTACAAAAACAATATTAAAGAGGCGATAAGGTTCAACGATTTGAACATCAGCCATTGTTTCCTCGTAGGTTTCCCGAATGGCACCATCCTGAACAGATTCATGATTTTCAAGATATCCAGCCGGAAGGGTCCATTTGCCTTTTTTAGGTTCAATATTCCTTTTGCACAGCAAAATCTGTCCGTTTAATTCAGGGATACATCCCACCACCATCTTGGGATTATTATAATGAATCTGGTTACAGCTTTTACATACTGACCGTACATGGTCATCATCAATGGGAATTTTTTGTTGGGTTGGAGATCCGCAGGCTGTGCAAAATTTAATATCCATGGAGCATTACTTCCCCTTTGTTCTTGCCAAAGCAAAACCTATAATTTAATCAAGCCGTTTATTACCTTTTTGTAATTGTTTAGCCCGTTAAAAGACGTTATCTCAAAGCCCTGTCTGATGGATATTTGCAGGAGGTTAAGGGCTCACTCAAAAATAACTTTACATTTTGAGAGCCGATTCATCCTGTCCGGTTGCGTTATGAAAACACAACATATCTTGATATGCCTTTGTTTCCATGCCTTACCGGCCAGGCGACTCAACTCCCAAAATTGGTAATTAATTTTTGAGTGAACCCTAAGCGTTTAGCATCGAAACAAATATCTATCAGATAGGGCGGTTTCAAACATAAGAGCTAAATAGTTACATCTTTTTTATGTTACTAATAGCCTGTTTCAAATGTGAGCGCAATCAGATAATCTCTTTAGAGACTTTTTTTGGTTTCACACGATTTGTTGGTTTGGCGTCTATGGGATCATCAGGCCAGAAATGTTTTGGGTATCTTCCCATCAAATCTTTTTTCACATCTTTATAAGTGTTCTTCCAAAAGCTTTCAAGGTCCTTTGTTACTTGCACAGGTCGGTCTGCCGGCGACAGAAGATGGAGGGTAACAGGAATGGTTTGCCCGGCAATTTTCGGGGTTGAACAAAGGCCAAACATTTCCTGGAGTCTAACTTCAAGGATGGGAGAATCAAGAAGACCATTTTTGCTGTAGTACTTGAGTGGTTTTTTAGATCCACTTGGAATGATAACATGGGTTGGGGCCATTTTCTCTATGGTCTGTTTCTGATCCCAGGTCATCATGGATAAAAAGGCTGCACCAAGATCGATTTTGCCAAGTTGTTTTAAAGAAAAAACACCTGAGATAAAAGGTTTTAACCAAATTTTCATTTGCTCTTCAAGAGTCTTATCTGAAACATCCGGCAAATCTGGAAAGTATCCTGTGCTTTTAAGAAATATAGCGCGTTCTTTAAGGCTCATTAATTTTTTAGTCCATGGCAACAGCTTTAGTCCTGCCTTTTGAATGTGCTTGATCAGGATATCACAGGCCATGTCCGGGTCAATATCTGATGTGATATTCTGTTTTAGCACCAAAGCACCCAGGATGGTTTTTTCTTTTGCCTTTATACTATGGGTGTTTTTATCCCATGTAAGCGTTTGAATATTTTTAAAAGAGTCAAAAAAATCCAGTTCAAGCTCCTTTTTTGAGTAAGGAACTGCAAGAAAGATCTTTGCATTTTGAGGATTGCCATCAAGTTGAATTGCAACAATATATTCGTTTATGGAAACGCTGTTTGCTTCTGTAAAAAACGCTCCTTTTCCGGATGCCATTAAAAAAGTGTTGTCCTGATTGTTTCTTTTTTTGGCAATCCTATCAGGATATGCATGGGCAATCAAAACGCCTGCTTTTTCAATATCTATCTTTGTTGATTTTATGTTAAAATCTCTTACCATCTTTTTCTCTGATGCAATGATCCTGTGAATCGTCCCTTTTTTGACTTTAAAATTGTTAAGCTTAAAATTGTTGACCTTAAAATCTTTTTGCCATGTCATTTTTTTATTGATCATGTCTTCAATGATCTCAAGGCGAATCCGGATGTCAGGATCGATTCTGGCATGACCGGCCCCAATAATATCCCGCTCATTGAGAAGAGCTGCAATCCTGCAGGCCAAAAGGCCCTGGCCTTTTTTTTCTGCCTTGATAACCATATGGGCAAACCTGGGATGCAGGCCAACAGATACCATTTTTTTACCATGAAGCGTTATCCGTCCATTTTCATCAAGGGCTCCCAGGGTTTTAAGCAAATTTCTTGCCTGTTCAAAGGAGTTTTCATCGGGCAGGTCAATCCATTTTAATTGTCCGGGTTCTGAAACTCCCCAGGCAGCAAGTTCTAAAACAACCGGTGCAAGATCAGCACTTAAGATCTCAGGTCTTGTGAATGCCTTGAGTATTTTATGATCATATTGAGACCATAGTCTGTAACAACTACCCTGTGCCGTCCTTCCTGCCCGCCCCCTTCTTTGGTCTGCAGAGGCTTTTGAAACGGGCAGTGTTGACAAAAGGCTCATTCCTGTCTGTGTGGAAAACTTTGGAATACGCATGAGACCGGCATCAATTACGATACCGATACCTTCTATTGTGATGGAGGTCTCAGCAATGGATGTGGCAAGTACAATTTTTCGCTCACCAGGATTTGATGGACAAAAAGCCCGGGCCTGGTCTTTTGTGGACAAATTTCCATATAAAGGAATAACATGAATCTTTAAATCCAAATCTTGTTTTAGGATTGAATACAGCCGTTGAATTTCCCTTACACCTGGTAGAAAAACCAGCATATCTCCGCAGGCTTCTGATAAGGCACGTTTTATTGCTAAAGCGCAGGCAATTTCCTTTGGAACCACTTTATTTTGCTTGTCCAAAGCAGGGACATATATTGTTTTTACAGGAAAACTTTGCCCTTTAGAAACAATAACAGGCGCATTCCCCATAAGAGTTGATACAGAAGCAACATCCATTGTGGCGGACATAACAAGAATGCGTAAATCATTGCGCAATGCCTCAAAGGAATCCAGGCAAAGGGCAAGCCCGAGATCACTGTGAATATTTCTTTCATGGAATTCATCAAAAATCACCAGCCCGATATTTTCCAAATACGGGTCATTTTGAATTTTTCGGGTAAAGATACCCTCGGTGATCACTTCTATCCTGGTGCTCTTGCTGATTTTTCTATCCAATCGGATCTGATACCCAATGGTCTGCCCCACCTTTTCTTTTAAAATATCGGCCATATGGGCTGCACAGGAAATAGCTGCCAGACGTCTGGGTTCAAGCACAATAATTTTTTTATTCCCAAGCCAGGGTTCTTCCAGAAGGGCCAATGGCACCCGGGTGGTTTTACCGGCTCCTGGTGGAGCCTTAATCACTGCACATCGAAAGGTTTCAAGGGCATCTTTGATATCGGGAAAATGCTTTTGTATGGGTAAGACCAATGAATTCAATTTGCAATGTTCCATAAGGCCTTGATTCTTGAGTTGGTAAGGCTTTTTTTTCGGGTGCAAAGACCAATTACAAAAGGCGGCATTTGCGGGGTTTTATCCAGGATTTTTACCCTGTCAAAAAAAGAACTTTTTTCAAGCACCATTCTGGGAATAAGTCCAATACCGCAGCCAAGGCTGACCATGACGATAATGGCCTCATTGCCTGCCACCTGGGAGTAAATATTGGGGATAAAATTTTCCTTGGCAAACCACTTGTCTATGCGGTCACGGCTCAATCCATGATCAGGGATAATTAAAGGGGTTTTTTCCCAGTCTATACTGCCCGCTTTTTTTATGATGATCTCAGGATATTGCAGGGGTGCAATAAAAACCAATGGCGTCTGAGCCAGGGTTTTAAAGACAAGATCTTTGGACAAAACATCCGGCCTGGCTGCAATGACCATGTCTGAATCCTGGTTTGAAAGCTTGACCAGAGCTTTGGCTGCATCTCCTGTTTCAAGGTGTATTTTGACGCTGGGATGGGCCTTTCGATATCTTGCCATGATATTAGGGAGTATGCCATAGGCTGCTGTCACAGAACAATACAGTGATAGTTCTCCTTCCAGGATATCTTCAGAAGACAGCTCGTCATTAAGCCTTGCCCATCGCCCAAGAACATCGTCGCTATATTTCTTAAATGCAATTCCGGCCGGAGTCAACTCCACGGACCGGTTATCACGGAGAAAAAGCTTTTTGCCAAGATCTGATTCAAGCCTCTGGATCACCCGTGTCAAAGCTGAAGGTGTGATATAGCATGCCTGACTGGTTCTTGAAAAATGCAAGCTTCCTGCAAGATGCCTGAAAAGTTTTAAATTTCGAATGTCCATTATTTACCTTATTTACATGGGTTGTATCAGGTTCTGTCTAACATGATATTTCAAATTGCGCAATAAAGCATGGCACTATGACAATTATTTGCAATGTTAAAATTCATATTATATTGCATTATTTGAAATACAATATTGCAAATGATTCATTTGACGCAATGATAAATTTAGTTCATTAATACAATAGCTTAATTTAAATTCAATTAATGAGGAGAATATCATGGGCAAAAATTATTTTAATACCCTGGCATTGAGACAACAATTAGAAGAATTGTCCCAGTGCCGTTTTATGGGTTCATCGGATTTCAACGGTGTTGAAGCGCTAAAAGGCAAAAAAATTGTCATCGTCGGGTGCGGAGCCCAGGGGCTTCATCAGGGCATGAATCTGCGCGACAGTGGCCTTGATGTATCCTATGCTCTGCGAGATGCTGCCATTAATGAAAAACGACAATCCTGGAAAAACGCAACGGAAAACGGATTTTATATAGGAAACTATGAGGAGATGATCCCCAAAGCAGATCTTTTGATCAACCTGACTCCGGACAAACAACATACAAATGTGATAGAATCTGTAATGCCCCTGATGAAGCGGGATGCATGTCTGTCTTACTCCCATGGATTTAATATTGTGGAAGAAGGCATACAGATCCGAAAAGATCTCACTGTTATCATGGTGGCGCCAAAGGCACCCGGAACAGAACTCAGGGAAGAATATAAACGGGGGTTTGGCGTTCCAACGCTTATTGCAGTCCACAAAGAAAATGACCCCAAAAACAAAGGGATGGAACTTGCCAAAGCCTATGCCTGTGGTACTGGAGGAGATCGGGCAGGCGTTCTTCATTCTTCTTTTGTAGCTGAAGTAAAATCTGATCTCATGGGAGAACAAACCATCCTCTGCGGTGTTCTTCAGACAGGGTCACTTTTGTGTTACGACAAAATGATTAAAAAGGGAGTTGACCCCCAATATGCATCAAAACTGGTTCAATATGGATGGGAAACTATTACTCAGGCTTTAAAACACGGCGGCGTCACCCATATGATGGATCGACTTGACAACCCTTCAAAACTTATGGCTTACAAACTTTCCAATGAATTAAAAACCCTTCTTGAACCTATGTTTCACCAGCACATGGATGATATCATGTCAGGAAAATTTTCAAAAACCATGATGGAAGACTGGGCAAATGATGATGCTGATCTGCTCAAATGGAGAGATGAAACTGCTCAAACCGCTTTTGAACAATCTTCATCAACAGATCAGGACATTCCTGAGCAAGAATACTTTGACAATGGCATTCTCATGATAGCATTTGTTAAGGCAGGTGTGGAATTAGCCTTTGATACCATGGTATCTACAGGGATCGGAGAAGAATCCGCCTACTATGAATCACTTCATGAGCTTCCCTTGATCGCAAATCTTGTTGCAAGGAAAAAACTTTATGAAATGAATGTGGTTATTTCCGATACAGCTGAATACGGGTGTTATCTTTTTAACCATAAAGCCATTCCATTGCTTGCAGATTTCATTGAAAAACTTGATATTGATGTCATTGGCAAAGGACTTGATATTGAAAATAATTGTGTGGACAATATAGAACTCATAAAGGCCAATGAGGCTATCCGTTCGACCAGTGTTGAACTAATTGGAACAAAATTGCGCACATACATGAGTGCCATGAAACCCATCTGATAGACATCATAGGCGGGGTCAGGCTTGCATAGTTGCGTTTATTGCTCAATAAACGCAACTATGCAAGCCTGACCCCATTCGAATTATGTACGTCCATAACTCCCCTTGAAAAATCATTACTTCCTGTATGGTTAATCGTTTGGAATAAGCTAAAAAGAAAACCTATCCTTATATTTAAACTTTACAAAGTACCACAATGTGTTACTATTAGGGTGTTGAATAAGAATTAGCGTGTTTCACAACTATTGCAAACCTAAGAAAATTTCAAAATAAGGAGAAATCTATGGCAAAAGAAAATACTAAAAAAATAATGGTGAGTGCTAAGGATCGGACCATGTGTGAAGCCACCCAGCAGATGCTTGAAAAAGCCAGGAGAGACGGGGTTATACTGGATCTTGACCGCGGGTATGAAATGAAACCCTGCCCCATTGGTGTTGAATCTGCCTGTTGTAAGCATTGTTATATGGGCCCCTGCCGGTTAAATCCGAGAGATCCATATAAAAAAGTTGGGGTCTGCGGAGCCACCATTGATACGATCATGGCAAGAAATTTTGGACGAAATGTGGCAGCAGGATCGGCCTCTCACAATGATCATGGAAGACATATGCTTGGATTATTCAAAGGTATTATTGACGGCAAGGTCAAGGATTTTAGTATTGATGATACGATCAAGCTTGAAAGAGTCGCAAAATCCCTTGGTATTGACGTTGAGGGTAAAGAGGTTCTACAGGTTGCAAAAGAACTCCATGATGAGCTTGAAAAAACATTTTCCAATGTTGAAGGTGAAATGCCCTTTACCAGACTGGCACCAGAGGCAACCCGGGAGCAGTGGAGGAAAGATGGCATAATGCCAAGGGGGGCAATGGTTGAAGTCATGGAATTGATGAGCCGGACTCATATCGGCTGTGACCAGGATTATAATAACTTGACAAAACAGATCTCCAGGACAGCCCTTGCTGATGGATGGGGCGGTTCCATGGTGGCAACCGAACTTTCTGACATCATGTTTGGAACACCTTCTCCAACCCTTGCAGATGTGAATATGGGGGTTTTAAAAGAAGACCATGTGAATATTATTGTACATGGCCATGAACCTGCCATGTTTGAAGGTATGCTGATGGCGGTAAATGATCCTTTTTTCATAAACGAAGCAAAGGCCAAGGGTGCCAAGGGAATTAATCTGGTGGGCATGTGCTGTTCAGGTGCGGAAATGATGTCCCGCCACGGGGTTCCCCATGCAGGCAGTTTCGGATCCACGGAAGCAGTTATTGTTACAGGTGCAGTTGATGCCATGGTGGTTGATATTCAGTGCATTAAACAGGGACTGGCAGCCGTGGCCAAATGTTATGACACCCATTTGATTACCACAAACTCAAGGGCTCATATTGAAGGGGCCACCCATATTGAATTTGATGAACGTGACCCCAGGAACTGCACGGATGCAGTGCTTTCAAAGGCAATTGCCAGATATGCATCAAGGAGTATGCCCATTGAGATTCCAAAACAGGTCCAGACCGGTGTTCAGGGCTTTACCCATGAGTATATTGAATATATGCTGGGCGGAACTTTCAGAGGCAGCTATTCTCCTTTGAACGAAAATATTATAAATGGACGAATCAGGGGTGTCGCCGGTGTTGTTGGATGTACAAATCCAAAGGTTAAGCAGGATTCCATACATATTGCACTGGTAAAAGAATTAATTAAAAATGATGTCCTGGTCCTTCAAACCGGATGTTCACAGATATCTCTTGCCAAGGCAGGGTTCCTTGTTCCTGAAGCGGCTCCTCTTGCCGGACCGGGTCTTTCAGAGGTATGTGAGACAGTGGGTATGCCGCCTGTTCTGGGTCTTGGCTCCTGCGTGGACAACACAAGAATTCTAATTGCTGCATCAGCCATGGTTAAAGCCGGTGGTCTTGGAAACAGCCTTGCAGAACTTCCAGTTGCAGGATGTGCGCCTGAATGGATGAGCGAAAAAGCCCTGGCCATTGGGCAGTATTTTGTGGCCTCGGGAGTATATACTGTTTTTGGCATTGGATTCCCATCCATCAAAGACACAAAATTCCACGATCTTCTGTTTGACGGTCTTGAAAAACAGGGATATGGAAAATGGGGGACGGCAACTGATCCTATTGAAATCGCTAAGATGATGATCGCCCATATTGACAAGAAGCGAAAACAGCTGGGTATTGATAAGGCAAGGAAAAGAACCCTTGTAGATATGTCGGACAGACGTGACCTGGCATCTTAATCCCATAATTAATAAACCCAATACAGCAACTAGTTCAGGACAGTTTGCCTTGGATGAGCATTTGGGGACATTTTGATACAGGCTCTGGCGGGTGTAACGTTAAGCGGCGGAAAGTGTTTGAGGGAAACGAGTTTTTCCGCCACAAGTGTAGCCCGACATAGAGCCTGTCAATAAGTCCCATTCAGCGAAGGAAAGGCAAACTGGTCTGAACGGGTAAAAATTTTACCCTTTGGGAAAGTCTTGAAGCGTTTCTCTAAAAACTTAAAGTCTCATTCATTTTTGGGATTATAACGCTTGTACCCCTATGCTCATTATTTATTTTATCTACAAATGGCTTGATATCAACTAATTTTGATATTGGAGGGAAAAAATTGTCATGGTGATGGGGAATAACAATTTTGGGTTTTAGAACCTTTACATAGTTCAGGCCTATCCGGCAGATATCCGAGTGCCCCTGCATCGGCAAAAGCAAAATATCAATAGGCGTGTCTCCGATCTTTTTAAGTTCATTTAAAGATGACCCTGCACTGCCGAAAAACTGTATAACCTTATCTTCAATATAAAAGCGCCAGCTTAGAACCTTTCCGCAGGGATACTTTTGAAGAAGTGGAAGATACTTAAAAAACTGAAAATTTATTTTTAAAAGGGTTGAGAAGAGAAGTTTTTTATCAAATTTAATATGGTCACTGAAAAAAGCCTGGGCTGAATATTCTTTAAATTTGAAAGTTTTTTTATCAATGATTGTTGATATGATTTGTGGTTCTTTTACCTGATGATTTTTAAAAAAATCGGCTGCAATATCTGAGCAATAAATATTCGCATTTGTCTGCTTCGATATTTGAGGAACATCCAGAATATGATCGAAATGACCGTGGGAGATAAAAATCTGGGATGCTTTCTTAATATCGCAAGGCTTTAAATCCTGCTTTGGAAAGGCTTTTTGGTTTCTGGAAAAATATGGATCAGTGAGAAACACCTGATCATTTGTTTTAATTTCAAACCCTGCTGTTCCAAGCCATTTGATTTCCATGCCATTTAAGTTCCATTGATTATTTTTCTATAATTTTTACATTAAATGTACTCATACAATCAATAATATCTTCTGTTTTCCCTTCATCTGCAGACCAGTATACTTTTTGAGTATCTTCCATTTTCATCAGACATTCAGGGAAAAAATCATAGTGATCATCGCAAATTTTTAATACATTCAATTTATCATCGGGAAACTTTGAATCAGGCACATGCTCAGTTACTTCCCATTCATCGGGAATAATAAATTCGGCTTTAATGTTTACTTCAATGGTTTTCATTTTTAAATCCTCAAAAAATATATAAATAACTAAGGTATCAAATTTTTGATTTACCTTCCCTATTCATATCAATGGGATTATATTCTTTCAAGAAAAATTCCTATCATATGCTTTTCAAAATGGCTTTGTAGGAGTTTGAAAAATCCTTTTCCGGCAAAATTATGTAAAATTTTATTAAATTTTCGATTTAATTGCCTAAAAGTATTGATTTATATGCAATAACTATCTATAAAATAAAGATCATCTTTAGTTTAAAAGGATTTTTAATTTTTTTAACACCTTATTATAGTTTTTGATCATGACAGAAAAGTATATTTTTAAAAAAATAAAACAGTCAAATATGTTTCCTCAGCTTCCTCAGGTTATGCTGAGACTCATTAAGGCCTGTAACGACGAAAACGCTAGCAATGAGGCGCTGACAGAGATTATTTCTGCAGACCCATCTTTAACTTCCCGGCTTATGCAGATTCTCGGTTCGGCTTACATTAATCTGCCCAAAGATATGAACAGCATAAAGACTGCCGTTGATTACCTTGGAAAAGATACCATCCAAAATATTGCCATCAGCACTTCGGCAATACGATTTTTCAATTTTTCAAAGGCCGCTCCTGAGTCAGTTATCGGAAAAATCTGGTATCATTCTTATAAATGCGGTGTAATTGCAAGAAAAATTGCTGAAGAAAGCAATTTCCCCAATCCAGATGAATTTTTTCTGGCAGGCCTGATGCACGATATAGGTCGCCTGGTACTTTTGCAGAATTTTCCTGAAGATTACAAAGCAATTTTACAAACTTCTTCCAATGAGAAGCAGACCATTTCTGCTGAAATGGAAATTTTTGGTGCAGATACACCACAGATAAGTGCATGGCTTTTCAGTCAATGGAATTTGAACCCTTTGATTTCAGATGCTGTATTTTTTATCAATGAAAGTATTCAACAGATTGAAGGCGCCCTTGCCCATGTAAAAGTGGTGTTTATTGCAAATTTTCTGGCCAGACATGATGCACTGGAAAAAATTTCAGATATTATTTGCCTAACCGATATCTCCACGGTAAGACTGGAGAAGATTGCCCTTGCAGCAGAAAAAGAAGTCCTGGAGATGGCCTCAAGCCTGGACATTAAGTTGGGTGAAGCACAGGATACCTTTTATGAAGATGCGTTAACATCAGAAATAAAAAACCTGTCTTTATTTTACGGTACTCTACAGAACCTTATGCACGCAAGGGATATAGAGACTGTTCTTGATATCGTACACAATGGCTTTAAAATTGTCTTTAATATTCCCAGAGTTTTTTATTTTCTTCTTGACGAGAAAAAAAATATTTTAACGGGATTTTGCAGCAGTAATGATACGTCTCATAAAATTATAAAAAGCATTGCCCTGTCATTATCAAACCAATCCAGCCTATTGATAAAATGCATAAAAGAATTAAAAGTTCAAACCAGTTTAAAAACAAGCCATGGACAAGAACTTGCCATATCAGACAATCAAATTATTCGATTGTTTAAGACAAAAGGTCTATATTGCATTCCCATAAATTCATCAGAAAAAGCATCCGGTGTAATGGTATTGGGGGTTGATGAAACAACTGCCAAAAACCTTGAGGACAACAAAGGACTGGTAAAACTTTTTTCAAAACAGACCGCAGTCTGTATACAGAGTATACGAGATTATAAAGAATATGCTGTGGATATTCACGAAAAAAAAATGCAAGCCTATTCCACCCTGACAGACAAAGTGATCCATGAAATTAACAACCCAATTTCAATTATTAAAAACTATATAGAAACCTTGGGATTAAAGCTGCCTGACAAACATCCCGCCCAGGAGGAACTGGTGTTTATCGGCGAAGAAATGAACAGGGTTGCAGGGTTGCTTGATCAGCTTAGAAGTTTTTCAAGACCTAAAATAGACGGATTTGAACTGGTGGATATTAATCAGGTTTGTCAAAGTATATTAGAACTTTTAAAAAAATCAATCCTGCTGCCAAGACAGATTGAAGCGGCTATCAATATTGATCCTGAAATACCCAGAGTCAAAACAGATTTGAACGGATTAAAACAAGTCTTGATTAACCTTGTGAAAAATGCTGCAGAGGCCATGGACAAAGGTGGTAAAATTATAGTCACCACACGATTTTTATCTGAATCTCAAAAAACCCTGATTAACGAAAAAAAACAAATCCCAGGAAATATTGAGCTGATAATTTCAGACAATGGGCCGGGGATTGAAGAAAATATAAAAGAGACATTGTTTGAACCGTATACTACGACTAAAATAGGATCATCCAACTCAGGTCTTGGGCTTTCAATTGTCCATTCCATTGTCAAAGAATTGAATGGAAAAATCAGGTGTGAGTCCAAAAAGGGTGAAGGGACCAGTTTTATTATCACCCTGCCCGTCATTTCATCAAAAAGAAAATAAAAAGGTAACCATTGTTTAATCAAAATGATTAATCAAAATAAAAAATTCTTAAAAATGGTTAAGCCGTTGAAATCCGGAGAACTCCTTGTCAAAGAAGGATTCATAAACCAAGACGATATTCATAAAGCTCTTTTGCTTCAAAAAAAGGAAAAGGATGTTTCATCTCCGAAAAAAAAACTTTTTGGAATGATTTTATGTGATCTTAATTTAATCACACCATTGGATAATTTTTATGTTCTTCATAAATATAATAAATTGCAATCTATTCAATCAACCCTGATTTCAAAAAATATACTCCAAAAAGAGGTTGTGACAGAAGCTGGAAAAGACGCTTTACAACAAAACATTCCCTTTATCAGCTTTCTTATTAACACGGGGCTTGTTTCTATAAGCCAAATGAAGATCCTATTATTTGAATTGTTTCATATTCCATTCAAATCCATCAATAATTTTACATATAATAAAAAAGATTTAAACCTATTAATTCAGAAGCTGGAAGAAAAAAAATCCTGGGAAAACAAGACGATTCCTTTGGTTTTAAAGGATAACACAATACTATTCGGTATTACAGATCCTGAAAACATTTTGTTCATACGAACTTTGAATGATCTGTTTCCCCAATACCGGTTTAAAACGTTGTTTATTCCTTTTTCACAGTTTTCAAAATTACATAATCAATTATATAAAAGCGATGCAACAATTGTCTCAACTTCAACAATAGTGCCAGTTGCACCAATTGCAAATACAAAAACAGCCCCAACCCCATCTATTAAAAAGCCTTTGGATCTTTCTTTGCTTTTAAATTTTACGACATCCATTAAAGACCCTGAACACGAATTTGATTCTATTAAGACGCTTTATGAAAGATATGAATTGCTCAGGCAATTAATTGGAAATCCAAAACGCGCCGACCTTGAAGATGAATTTACCCAATTTATTATACAAGCACACAAAAAAATTACCCGGAAATATAATAATCAAATTATAAAATTTTCTTTGAAAAAGGAAAACAGAAATGTTAAAATCATAGCATTTCCCAAAACATAGGCAAATCATTATGGCAAGAATTATCACAATTACCAGTGGTGAAGACGGGGTTGGCAAGACCAGTGTCAGTCTAAACTTATCTTTATCTCTGGCATCAAAAGGATTTAAGGTCTGCTTGTTTGACGCAGATTATGGCCTTTCCAATGTCAATATTTTAACTGGTATTTATCCAAAAAAGAATCTTGATTCTATAATTTCAGGACAATTTAGTTTAAACGACATAATTATTAAAAATTATCATGGAATAGATATTATCCCGGGAAGTTTTGGGGTGAAAAAATTACCTGATCTGACCCGGACACAGACCAAAAACCTTGTGAATGCATTTTTAACTCTTGAAGATTATGATTATTTTATCCTGGACACATCCTGCAATATGTCATCCCAGGTTCTTTCTTTTTGCATGGCATCCCATGAAATCATTCTTGTGGTTAACTGTGGGTCAACATCTGTAATCAACGCATATTCCATGTTAAAAAAGCTTTCAAAGCTTCAGTATGACCTGCCTGTCAAAGTTGTGATCAACAAGGCCGGGTCAGGCAGAATTGCTAAAAAAGCCTATGACCAGTTAAAAGAAATTGTAAATAAATTTCTTCCCGTCAAAATCGCACCCTTGGGAATTGTTGCATCGGATAAAAATGTTCAGGCAGCAGTCATATCCCAGACACCTTTTTTTATGCTATTTCCTGATACTATTGCTTCAAAGTGTATCCGTTCCATCACTTTAAAACTTTTAAACAAAGCAGACCAGATACCGGCTATACCTCTGGAGCTTTTTTGGGACACGTGTATGTCTTTTCTTAAAAAATATCATAAACCTAAAAAAAAACAAGCCTCCCAAAAAACCGATGTTAAAAAGAAAAAAGAACAAGACCTGGACATTAAGAAAACGCTTTCTCATATTGAATCAAGGCTTTCCATCCTGACCAAAGAGGTGAGCGGCATTAAAGATTCTCTTAAAACCTATGTGGCGGCTCCATCAACTAAAGGCAAGGACAAAGCAAGCAAACCACTTAATCCCGTGCCTGAGCCTGTCCTTGAGCCTGTCCTTGAGCCTGTTCCCGCACCTGTCCCTGAGCCTGTTCCCGCACCCATGCCCATACCTGAAGAGACATCTCTTGATTTTGAATCCTGGCTTAAAAATAAAGAGATACATCTTGATTTTGAATCCTGGCTTAAAAAAAAATATAAATAAAAAACAAGGCATTAGCCTTGCGGAAGGTGAAAAATACCCATACAATTTTTCAATTCTTCCGAGGTCCCAGTGTGTTTACCCTTTTCATCGGATAACTTCACAGTATTTCGCCATGGTTTGTCTAAGGAAGCCCTGCATTTAGTAAGCTTGATCACCATATTTAAAGGTGTAGCCCCGACATCATTGGTCAGGCTTGTTCCAATGCCATAAACATCTTGAATCCGGCCATTGCAATATTTGTGAATCTTAACTGCCTTTTCAACATCAAGACCATCTGAAAACACAATGGTCTTGGCAAAAGGATCAATATGAAGCCTTTTATAGTGCTGGATAATTTTATCTGCAAAGGCTAAGGGGTCGCCGGAATCCTGTCTTACCCCATCAAACAATTTGGCATGAAAGGTATCAAAGGTGGATAAAAATACATCCGTTGTATAGGTGTCTGTCAATGCAATTCCAAGATCTCCATGAAATACTTTTACCCAGGCATCCTGGGCTGAGGGATTGGCCATCTGGTAGCCATGAAGAGCCGCATGAAACATAAACCATTCATGGGCAAAGGTACCAATGGGTGTAGAATTGAACATATGGGCAAAATGGACATTACTCGTTCCTATCAGGGTATGATCCACACAGCTTAAGAAATCCCGGATCAAATCTTCGTGGTTCTCGGCAGAAAATCTGCGGCGGGTACCAAAATCAGCAAACTTAACCTTGTTCTCCGCAAGCACCCGGGCTTTTTTCAAATTAATCTGATGTCTTTGTCTTTTGCTCACTATTTTTTGACGGATCATCTTAAAAAATAATTCGCTGATAATGGCCATAATTGGAACTTCCCACAAAATGGTTCTATACCATGGACCAGTGATTTTTAATGTTAAAATATCCTTATCCTGTTTGATCATTACCTCATTGGGGTCATATCTGTAGGATTCAAGATAATCAAGGTATACAGGGGTTAAAAAATAGCATGTTTTTTCAAGAAAGGATTTTTGATCCAAAGTCAATTTAAGAGCTGCCATCTTTTCAAGTTCTAGTTCAACCTTTTTTGCTAACCCTTCCGGGAAAGGAGTCAATCCCCGGTTAATAAATTCATACTGAGCCTGGGCCCTTGGATAAAGCATGTGAACTGCCTGCTGCATTGAAAATTTGTACAGATCATTATCAAGAATGCTTTGGATCATAATAATACAACTCCCCGTATCCTTTTTAAGCGGTTTTCAAAAAGGCAAATTTTTATTGACCTTGCAGGCCATGGGGGCACCCTTTCCAATGGTGGCAAAACATTTCAGGCATTCATCACAGGCAATAATATCCTTATCATTTCCAGCAAGCATTTTTTGGGCTGTCTTAGGGTCGCATATCATCTGACGACCAATGGCAACCATGTCTATTTTTTCATTTTCAACTGCTTTAAAAGCTGCCTTACCAATACCAAACTTGCCAACTGCAATCACGGGAAGCCCGATTCTTTCCTTAAACGCCGTAGTAAAGGCAACATTTGCCCCTGAAGGCTGGTCTTTGGGCAAAGCTGAAGATCCTGCAAGCAGTGTTTTACTTGTGACCTTCGGGTTATCTTCAAGGACTTTGAATCCGCCATGGGCAATCAGGGAAACATCAAAAACATCCACACCCTCATCTGCAAGCAAACTGCCTATGACAAGTGCATCCTCAAGGGTTTGTCCCCCATCTATTTTCTCCACGGCATTTATCCTGAAAAAAATAGGGTATTCCCGTCCAAGTTCTTTGCGTACTTTTCTCACAATTTCCAAAGCCAGGATAGCGCGATCTTTTGCATCACCTCCATAGCGATCCTTTCTTTTATTCGTCAATGGAGATAAAAACTGGCTCAGTAAATACAGATGGGCTCCATGAATCTCGATACCGTCAAATCCGGCTTTGACAGCTCGAATTGCTGCTTTGGAAAAATCATTTATTAATAGCTCTATGTCCTGGGTATCCATTTCAAGTGGTTCAACATCCGGCCGAAATGCCACATCAGACGGTGAAAATCCATGTTTTTGATTTTTATCCGGCGGGCATCTTGGCCCTGCATGGTTTAATTGTACAACGGCAAGAGCACCCTCTTGCTGTATCGTTTTTACAAGCTTTGTCATACCTGGAATCTGGGAATCATTCCAGAGCCCGAGACTTCCCGGAACAATACGACCTGAAGATTGAACAGATGTTGCTTCAACAATTAGAATTCCAACATCCCTGGAACGTTCCTTGTAAAAACAAAGGATATCATTGGTAACCAAACCATCTTGTGACCCATAGTTTGTTGTAATAGGTGCCAGAACAAGCCTGTTTTTAATTGACATCTTTTTTATTGTAAGTTTACTATTAATTGTTGCCATTGGTTTCTTCCTCCCGATATTATTCAGACTGGTATTATTCATATTTTTTAACACCTAAAACGTATATCCAATTGAAAAATGAAACCGTCCCGGGTCTTCATTATTTTCCGGGTTCAGTTTATATCCATATAAAATTCCAACAGGACCAAGGGGGGTTATGTAACGAATCCCTGTTCCCACTGTAAATTTAAATTTTTCATTTATACCCCCACCTCCCAATACTGTATCCTTTAATGATCCTGCATCAAAGAAAACCGGCAGTTCAAAATTTTTGCCCAAATCAATGCGGAGTTCCATTGAGCCGGCAATTTGTGTCTTGCCACCGGCCGGGTCTCCAAAACTGTCAATGATCAATTCATTTTCACCAAAACCCCTAATATCTGAGATACCACCAAGAAAAAAAAGTTGATCATCCGGAAGCTGAGAATCTTTGCCAAGATTCTGGATAAATCCGACCATTCCCTGAAACGCCATCACAAGCCTTGGGCCTGCCTGGAAATAATACTTTGTTTTAACCCGGTATTTTACAAAATTATCAAGATTTTCCAGAACATCTTTATTGTATTCGGCTGATGCGTTAAAATAAACCCCCTTGGTTGGTTTTACAAAGGAATTGACACTGCTCCACGTTAAAAAAGGGGTGACAGTTGCAATTCCCCTGATGTCATAAATTTCAGGATCAACCCCTTTTGTAGTATCCACCTGATACTGCTCCCGGGATTCCAGATTAAAACTTGTGCCAAGTTTCAGATTGCTGAAAAAATTTTTTTCAAATGATAGTTCCGACCCATATTTACGGGAACCAAAGTTCTGGTTTTTCAATTCTTCTTTGGTGGCGTAAACAGAAAACTTAGCCAGAATATACTGGGACATGAAATCAAAATCCTTTATTCCCATTTTAGTTTGAAACCCCGTCCCTGAAATTTGCGCATCCAGGTAAAGTTCCCTGTTCATTCCAAAAAAGTTTTTGTCTCCTATAGATACGGCAAGATAAGCGTCCCTGGCAGTATCATACCCCAGACCTGTTTCAAAAAAATAGGGTTTTTTTTCTTCAACATCTACCAAAAAAAAGAGTTGGTCGTAATTTTCCTTAATCCCCAGAGCTTTAAAATCAGCACTTTCAATACTATTGATATTTCGAATATTTTTCTGTAATTCTATAAACCTGTTCAAAGACACTGGCTCATTGTCTGTTATGGTGTTGTGCCGCAGCAAAACTAAATCTTTTGTGCGAAAGTTACCAAATGTCCAAACTCCGCCAACCGACACCTGGGTATTTTTATCTATACGAAATTCAATTGAGCAGTTTTCTTTGTCTTTTCCAGGTGTTACATGTGCCTCAACCTTTGCATATATGTATCCTTTTTCAGCAAGATAAGAAAGAATCGCCATTCTGTCCTTTTGAACAAGAGATTTTACAAAGTGTATACCAGGTCTTGTCTCAATATTTTGTCTCAACTCTTTTTCAAAGTCATCGGGCAGACCTTGAAATAAGACACTTGTTATGACTTTCAAATATCCCTGATGAATATTAAATATCACATCACCATATACGATTTCCTCTTCATTTTTTTTGCCCCAGATGACATCACCTGTCACTTTTGTGTCTATAAACCCCTGGTTGGAATAATAATTTTCAACTACCTTCTTGTCTTCCTGAAATAGTTTATCAACAAAAGGACCATCATAAAGGAATGCTTTTTCCCGGGTGAGGATGTCTTTTTTTAACTCTTTTTCATTTAAGGGTTCAGACCCTTTGACAACAGAGGATTTCACAAGATATCGTGTGTTTTCTTCAATAATGATATATATTTCCCTTAACCTCTTTCCTGATTCCTTGATGTTTTTGGCTGTATAATTTATTTTGCAGTCTGCAAATCCTGCCTTCTGATATCGGTTTTTAATATTTTTCAGGCTTTTTTTGAGCCCGAAATCATTGGCATTCCCTTTGGTAAACAAAGTCAGATCTTTTTTCAGGGTGCGGGTCCTAAATTCTTTATTCCCAGAAAATATTACCCTGTATCTCGGCCCTTCATCAATGTTGATAATGATCCGAATACGTGATGTTGGATCATTATTTTCTACTATATGGTTGATTACAGCTTCGGCAAATCCTTTTTTTCTATAAAATGCCAGAAATTTTTTCACATCCTTTTCAATCTCACTTTGAATAAATCTTTTCCCTTTGCTCCAGAAAAAGAGCGGCAGTTCATAAGACTTCATTTTCATTTTAAGACGGGTATCGGAAAAACTTTTGTTGCCGTGAAATTCAATATGGTTTACTTTTAGAAACCCGCCTTTTTCAACATTAATCAGAATGGCCAGTTCCAGTTCGTCTGTTTGTTCAGTAAGTATTTTTACAAAAGGATCGAAATATCCATTTTTCTTAAAAAGTTCTTCAATGGATTTGATATTTTTTTCCAGATTATTTTTATTGAAAGAATCACCCACTCCATAATCTGTGGCATCAATTACATCATCTTTGAAAACCGGAAAGGAACCATTCACTTTTATATCCCGAATAAGCTGTGTCGGTGTCAGCCGGAAGACAATATCTGTAAAAGCTGCATCCCAGTCTTGATCAGGCACCTCAATCAGACTGAACTGGTTGGTCTGTTTGAGCATCTCAATGGAGATTAAAAGATTTTCCTGGGAAAATTGCTCCCTTTTTTTGACGCGGATTATTTGATACGCCATTTTTTTTAATTTTTCGCGCCTGGCAGTTTTTCCGGCCAGAATTTCTATTTTCACACTTTTAACAATAGGGAGTCCGTTTTTGATATTTTCATCGGCAAAGACAGGATGATAAAAAAATAGTGCCGCAAGAATAAAAATTATTATTTTATTCATCTATTATCTGAACTCCAATTTAAAAGTAACCTCTGTGCCAAAGTCTCCTTTTGAATCGTTAAAGGCCTTGAGCATTACATTTTCAAGGATTTTGTATTCAGCCGCATTTGTGTGGACTGTCTCTTCATCCCGGGTTTCCATTAAATATTTTACCTCCATGCGTTTTGATAATTTTTTACCCAGAGAAACGCTCACATTTGAACTTTGGGATCCTGAATCATCATATCCGACTTTAAAGGAATCTAGTGGGGTTGACTCTTCCACACTTTCCCCGATGATATTTGAAGCCTTGTCTGTCAGGATATTCGTATAGGAGCCACCATCTCCCTTCCCCAGCTCCTTTGTGGTTTTGCCGGCAATGAGAAGTGACAGGATATCCTCATGGGTTTCCTTTGGATTGGAAAAGAGCTGAAATTTCAAATTATCTTTTTTCCCTGAAACCTTAAGAGTGATGGTCCAGTTTCTTATCTCGGTTTTTGCTGCCAGATTGATATCCGGATCGATTTTATAAGGATCCACAAAATCTATTATCCCTTTTTCAATCTGAAATTCTTTTTTCTGGTACATTATGGTTCCCTCTATGATCCTGGCCCTTCCCGTAATCACAGGATTTGTGGCAGTTCCCGATATATTTACATTTGGTTCCACAAGGATGAAAACAAGATTGTTATCCACTACAAAGGGATCATTATAATCAACATCAATATTCAAAGAGGTATTTTCAATCATAGCAATACCCGTATCGCTTTTTGCTTCAGATATTGATGTTTCTCTTTTTTTATCACCCATGGCCTCTGCAAGATCAAAGGTGAAATCTTTGTAATACTCTCCTTTAATCATCTGAAAGGTCCCTGAAAGATCTGATTTCTCCCGGGTCCCTGAAAAAACAAGATCATGATTAAATTCAATTACGGCCATATCTGGTAATTCAAGGGCGATATGGTTGCCCTTAAACTGGATATTCCCTTTTACAGGCTTATAATCTTTAAGGCCTATCTTCCCTTTTATGTTCAGGCTCCCTTTATCAATATCAGCAGCAATATTTTCAATTTCCAATTCATCCTTTAAAAGTTTTATTTTCCCATTAAGATTTGAAATTGTTACCTTGGCTTGTGGAATGGAATAATCAATCCCGGATAAGGTGATAACTGCATCAAAATCCGGTTTTTCAAGACTACCTTTGATATCTGCTCTGAATGCTACTTTTCCTGTGGTTTGTTTAAGCCCTTCCATCATTTCTTTGGGCAGATCAAGATTAAGCTTTCCTTTTGATGTGGCATACCCGTTAATACTTCCTCTTATTTCATCAAGACCAGCCATTTTGAATATAGGTGTAAGTAAGGTCTTATTAAATTTTAATTTCAGATCGTAAACAGAATTTTCAGGATCAAAAGATGCCTTGAGATCTGTTGTTTTGTCCAGGAGGACTGAAAAATACAGATCATTTAAATTGGGTTCATTCAAATTAAGATCAGCCATGACATGTTTAATGGGTATCGCTTTTTCAGACAGGACGGCTGGGCTTTTAGACGCGATTTTGTCATATTGGAGATTGATATTAAGATCTGAATCAAATTTCTCCATGAAAATACTTTTTTTTGCACCTGTTTTTGAGGGGATGGGTATATCAAGGCTGTCTGCAAAAACAATTAATTTACAATCTTGTATTTTATAGTCTTTTAAACCAACATTTCCGGCCAGACGCAAATGACCTTCATTAATATCTGCCGACAGGGTATTAATATTAATTTTATCCCCTGTGGCTTTTATGCTGCTATTTAGATTTGCAATGTTTATACCCAAATGACTTAAATCATAATTAATATTGGAAAGGTCCACTAAAGCCACGAACTCAGGTTCTTTAAAGCTGCCTTTAACATCAGCATTCAGACTTATTTTGCCCTGGGCTTCATAAAGTTCTTTTATCAAATCCTGGGTCAATGCAGGGTGTATATTGGCAGGTATATTGCCTTTTGCATTTATCTGACCGTCAATATGGGTTTTTATACCCTTGATACCTGCAAATTCAAACAAAGGGGCAAGATCGCTGTGGTTAAAATTTATCCCGGCATGGTAAAGATTTTTTACGATGTCCAAAGAAGCATTAAGACCAACAATTTTTTCAAGTTTGATTTCAATTTCTTTTTTCCCAAAATCTATATCTGCATTTATATTTTTTACAGGGATTTGTTTGTCATAAAAGTTTATTTTGTCCATGGATGCATTATTGGCATAGTCCACATCCACATTAAGATTAAAATTAATTAAAGAATTCAGATATTCTTGATCTATTTTTATATCATCAGACTCAAAAAATCTTTTAGGTATGATATTTTGTCCTGAAACAAACATGTTTGCATTGACAACATCTTTTAACATAAACCCTTTTTCAAAAACATCGGCAGATCCTTTCACATCAATTACCAGGTCTTGATCTTTAATAATAAGCCGCTTAATCTCAGCATGCCCAAATGAATTTATGGAACCTTCAAATTCAAGGTCATTAATGGAAACACTTTCTAGCGCAAGATTATTTCCCAAAACTTTTGCTTTGACTTCAGGATTGGCAATGTGGCCTGCCATTGTTATTTGGCTGTCAATACTTCCTTTGACCGCAGTCAAGCCTAAGGCCGTTGTTGTTGAATATAGATCATTCGCATTGATATTCACGTTTGCATCAAGAAGGTTTTTAAAAATATCATACTGGCCTGTAACGCCAATCTCAGTATCCAGCGTTTCTGCGTTAAACCTTTTGATTTTACATATCCCTTTTTCAATGGTTCCGCTTAAATTGGTTTTAAAATCCAGAAAATGTGTTCCTGGTTTGTCTTGCTTAACGTCTTCAAGAACAAGATTAAAATGATAATTTGCCGCAAGACTTTCAGGGCGAACGCCTTTGCCCTTGATATTACCAAAGGATAAAAACCGGCCTGAAAATCCTTTTACCCATTTTTCAAAATTTTGAATATCTCCATTTTTCTGGTTAAACGAAAAGTCATACTTAAGCGTATCTGGATTTTCGGCTGGTTTTAAAAAACCTTTTGGGAAAAGATCCTTGAGATCGGCCATACCTTTAAATTCTATATTGCTCCCAAGAATATTCAGGTTTCCTTTTTTTAATAAAAATATCCGGTCAACAATGCTTGCTGACAAATTGACTCCATCCCCTTTTAGATCTTCATCAATCTTAAGATTGTCCACATCAAGTTTTAAACTAACTTCAGGATTATTTATGGGTCCTTTCCCTGCAAGAGTCACCTTTGCTAAACCGCCAAGATCTGTCTTGTTCTCCAAAAATCGATTGAATTGTTCAAGACGGGAAGTTGCACTTAAATTAAAATCAATTCCAGGTGCTTTAAAAATATCGTGTGCTATTCCTTTTGCTTTCAAAACACAAAGGTCTGAGTCCAGTTCAACATTAAAATCAACCTTTGATCCCTGTTCAAGTTCAGTTAAAAAACTTAAATTATTAACCAGGATCTCTTTATTTTTAAAGGTTATGCTGCTGTTTTTTATCCGGCTGGTCAATGACAGATGCCGGGCCATAAGATCAGCATCATTGATATCAATATTTAATGATTTTAGATGAATATTTTGAATAGAGTCATTAAAGGTTAATGCTCCCTCAATAACCCGTGCTTTTTTGACAATCACATTAATGGGAAAGCTATACCTTTCTTTGTTTGCGATTTCTTTTTCAGGGGATTTCTTATCTTCGGGTATGAGTGCGTCTATTAAATTAATGCGGTTATTAATATCCTTAACGATTGATATTTCAGGGCCGTTCACTATTAAGGAATTTATTTCCAGAACTTTTATAAAAAGAGAACTTATCTTTAAATCAAGCAAAAGACTTTTGAATTTAAAACAGGTGGTGTTTTGTGGGTCCTTTATCTGAATTCCATCTAATTTGATATATGAATTGATTAGTGAAAATTCTATATTGTCAGCTAAAAGAGTACCGGGTATGGCAGTATTAATTTTATCAACAAGCAGTTTTTTTGCATGATCTGTTTTTACATATAAGAACATTGTCAAAATGATTACAAGAAAAGTACAGGCAAGTCCTATACCTGCTAAAGCAATTTTTTTTTTCATACCCGCCTATTTAAAACTAGTGCTGACAATTTTTAATTAATGCTATACAAAAAAATTTATACTGTTTTAAAAAAAAATGCAAACAATACCCTGAACCTGAATTTACTTTCTAAAGCAAAAAAATTGTCTGCAATTGTCTTGGCATTTTCACTCAAAAGCCGTGGCACAGGACTCATATCGGTTTCTTTTTGTTGGCCTGAAGGGTCTATTTAGCAGTGCTTTGAAGCACTTGAGTAGCCGTTTCAAGTATCCCTTCGGGAAATCCAACAAGGGGATATATCACAAGGAATCCAACCACCCACAGCAACACCATGGAGAGTAGAAAAAATCCAAATCCGTATTTTACAAAATCAATCGCTTCAAGGACCCTTTTATTTGTATCCGGATAAATTCCCAAAGCAAATGTCAGTGCATTGGCAGGTGAACCCACGATAAGAAAATGGGCAAACGAAGATGCCAGTGCAACGGCCATACCTATGGCCCAGGGTTCCCCGGCAACGCCGCTCATAATCCCCATGGGGATTACAATGGGCCCGATAAGAGCAACTGTAGCTGCGTCCGACATAAAATTGGTAACCAGACCGGAAAAACCTGACATTCCAACCCATAGCCCAAAACCTTGGTCCATGCCCACTTTTGAAAGTACATCCAGAAAAGTCGTAGCCAGCCAAAGGGCACCGCCGCTTTCCTTTAAAAGTGCACCCAGAGTCAAAGCGCCGCAGTACATGAACCATGCATTAAAAGAGATACGACCCAGTATTTTTTCAAAATCTACTGTTTTGAATAATACGGGTATAACAAAGGCCAGAAGAGCCGGGCCGCCCAGTCCCGTCGCTTCTCCACCAAATATCCAGAGAGCTACAATGAGAAACAAAGTCCCTGCCGTAACATACTCAGCATACTTCATCTTACCCATTTGGCGCGTTTCTTCCTTGATATATTCCAACCCCGGGGTAAGATCCCGGGTCTTTATCTTTTTACTGAAAAAGGTCGCCATATAAAAAAACAGCATGATGCTGCCCAGCGGTACCAGGGGCCATCCATATTTCATCCAGTCAGCATAGGTAATGGGTATACCATAATCAGTAAAAAACCCCATCATGATCACATTACGGCCTCCGGCCGATGGTGTGCCCGGCCCTCCCATATTCAGAGCAAAGCAAAGGGAAAAAAGTAAATATTTGGCCAGGGCAGGATCATGAACAACTTTCCCGCCTTCAGGGCTGGTAGCCTTTACTGATCCATAATAGACAGCCATCATAACCGGTACCATAAAGGAACACATTGCAGGGGCCGACATGAATGAGCCCATAATCGACATGCTGACGCACAACACCAACATGGGAACCCAGAACCCTTTGGTCCATCCCAACAACCAGACTGCCAGGCGTTTATGGAATCCCACCTCCACAACAGTCGCTCCCAAAGCAAAAACACCTAGCATGAACAGGGGTGCATCACCAGCAAAGGTTTTCCCGATCATATTAAAAGGGAGAAGCCCGAAAAAATAGGCCATGAGAGGCATTAAAAGTCCGGTCACTCCAATGGGAATGGCCTCAACTGCAAAAAAAATGACCGCCATGGGAACGAGCCCCAAAACGATCATGGTTTTATCAGATGCCTGCCCCAGGTTATGGGCTATTTCCCAGTCGATCATTTTGTCGACATAGCCGTATTTGTCCAACACATCCATAAGAGACTGGGGCACTGGTAAAATATAGGCAACCAGAATAAAAATCGCCACTCCAATACCAATCCATAGTCCCTTTTTGGCCAATATCCCGGTTTTTTCCCCGTGCGTATCCAAAAAAAGCCTCCAAATGTCTGTTTGTAAATTCTACCCGATTTCAACAACAGTCAGGATTCATTGCTCACAAGTTTTGATCTTATCGCAAATTTGGGTGAATACATCAGACAATCGCAGGATACCTATCACTTTTTCAGCTGCCGTCACAAGCAGAGATTGATATCGGCCCGCAACCAATTGGTGCATTGCCTCACTCAGGTTAGCATTTTCATCTATATACGTACCATTTGCGGGAGTTTCCATAATATCACTCACACGCAGTGTTTTGGTACGCTCGCATATAAATTCCAAAGGTTCATCCCAAAATACATTATCCTTCAACATGGACTTGATGAAGTCGGGACTGTATCCGGAACGCGATAGCGTCCCAGTGGCTTCAATTTGTCCGTATTTGGGTTCAAGAGCCTTTAGAATATCAAACATGGTTATTTTACCAACAATATTGCCGTCATTATCAAACACCAGTATGGCGCGATGCTTAAACTTTAAGGGATCAATTGTCTGTTGAGCTTTTTCCAGGGCAAGGACCGCCGCTTGCAATGTCACATCCTGGGAGACAATTGCATATCTTTGAATTGGAACCATTAAATTTTTTACTTTTATGGTTTTCATATCTGCTATATTCTATATCTATGACAATAATGGATGTCAAGCAGGTTGCCATCTTTTTCTAAACCTATGAATCACATGTTTTCTACTTGACAAGTAAATTATCTTTAATATGCTAATATGTCAGGAATGAGGACATAGGAGCTTCAGATATAATATAATATGAAAACCATGACATCAATTACAGATTTATTCCATCCCCTGATCAAGAAATGGTTTCTTGATTCTTTTTCCAGTCCCACTGATATCCAGGAGCTTGCCTGGCCTTTAATTGCCAATAAAAAAAATGTTCTTATCACAGCACCCACGGGAAGCGGAAAAACCCTGACTGCTTTTTTATGGTTCATTAACCTATTTGTGACAAAGAATCTTCCAACAGGCGTGACCCGTGTTTTGTATGTGTCGCCTCTAAAAGCATTGAACAATGATATACAAAGAAATTTAAATCAGCCTTTACAAGAAATTAAACGTATTTTTGAGGACAATGAAAAACTATTCCCTGATATCAGGGTGATGACCAGAAGTGGTGATACATCTCAAGGGGACAGAAGAAAAATGATTCGCCACCCGCCGGAAATTTTAATCACTACTCCGGAAAGCCTTAATCTTTTGCTCAGCTCCAAGTCCGGCAAAGAGATGTTGTTTCATATATCTGCCGTGATTCTTGATGAAATCCATGCTGTTGTGGGCAACAAGAGGGGGGTTCACCTGATCACTGCAGTGGAAAGGCTTGTCAGCCTTTCAGGAGAATTCCAGCGCATATCCCTTTCAGCAACAGTGAAAAAACTGGATCTGGTAGCCCGGTTTGTGGGAGGCTATCGCATGCATGTCAAGGGGGCGCATCCCGGATATACTGCAAGACCCGTCGAAATTGTCAAATCAAGTATTCAAAAAAATTATAAAATTTGTGTAAGGTTTCCTGAAAGATCGGAAGAGAGTGTTGATACTTCTGTCTGGGATTCCTTAGCCAAAGAGTTTAAGGACAGTGTTGAAAAAAACCGATCTACCCTGTTGTTTACCAACGGGCGAAGGCTTTGCGAAAAAATGACCTATAAGATCAACAAACTGTCAGGTTCGCCCCTTGCCTATTCACATCACGGGTCTCTTTCAAAACAGCTTCGAGAAAATGTTGAACAAAATCTTAAAAAGGGAGAACTAAAAGCGATTGTGGCAACCAGCTCCCTTGAAATGGGTATTGATATCGGAGATCTGGATGAAGTCATACTGATCCAGTCTCCCCCTACGGTTTCATCTGCTGTTCAAAGGATCGGCCGGGCCGGTCATCACGTTAATATGGAAAGCCGCGGAACCCTGTATTCGGCAAACCCCCAGGATCTGATTCCCTCAGCAGTACTTGCCAAGGCCATTGATGAACAGGATATTGAACCCTTGCACCCTGTGCAATGCCCCCTTGATGTGCTGGCCCAGATTCTGATTTCCATGACAGGGCTTGAAACATGGGATATGGATGAATTATACAATTTTTTGAAAACAAGTTATTCCTATAGGAATCTTGCCCGGCATCAGTATGACCTTGTCTTGAATATGCTGGCAGGTCGATATTCAGATACAAGGATCCGGGAATTAAAACCCAGGGTATCCATTGATCGGCTGGACAACACGGTCCAGGGCAAAAAAGGGGCGTTGCTGGCTCTTTACACATCCGGGGGAACCATACCCGACCGGGGCTATTTTCAACTTCGACACCATGAAACCCGCGCCCGCATCGGTGAACTGGATGAGGAATATGTCTGGGAGGCCAAAATCGGCCAGATTGCCACTTTGGGAACCCAGAACTGGAAAATCATGCAGATCACCCATAATGATGTTCTTGTTTTACCTGTGGGGAACAGACTTATGGAAGCACCCTTCTGGATTGGGGAAGGGATAAACCGGGATTATTATTTTTCCAGACTGATCCTGTTGTTTCTGGAAAGAATTGATGGTCAGCTAAAACAGCCGGATTTTGACAAAGTACTGGAAAAAGAATTTCATCTGGATGCGGCTGCAGCCAAAGAACTGATCCGGTTTTTAAAAAGGCAAAAAAAGGTTACTGCTTCAGATTTGCCCCATCGCCACCATATTTTACTGGAGTATGTCCGGTCCGGTCCGGATGGCAGTCCTGGATCCATGCTTGTCATCCACACCCTCTGGGGCGGACAGCTTAATCGTCCTTATTCCCTTGCCCTGGAAGCTGCATGGGAACAACACTTTGGCGAGAAACCTGAGACATTTCCCGGAAATGATGCCATTGTGATCCAACTTCCCCATAAAATAGAGCCTGAAGAAATCTTGAGTCTTGTCACGTCGGCAAATGTGGAAACCCTTCTTAAAAAGCAGCTGGAAAAAACCGGCTTTTTTTCCGCCCGTTTCAGGGAGTGTGCCGGAAGGGCCCTTCTTGTGACCAAAAACAAAATAAACCATAGAATGCCCCTTTGGATGACAAGATTAAAATCAAAAAAATTATTGGAAAACATCCTGGGGTATGAAGATTTTCCTATTTTACTGGAAACCTGGCGGACCTGTCTTCAGGATGAATTCAATCTCAAGCAATTGCAAAGCAGTTTAGACCAATTAGAATCCGGCGCCATTGCCTGGACAGCATCCTTTACTGATCGGCCAAGCCCATTTGCCGCAAGCATGGCCTGGAATCAGATCAACCAGTACATGTACCAGGAAGACCAGGGTGCCTCTTCCTCTTCTTCACTGGGTACTGATCTTATCAAAGATGTTGTGTTTTCTGAAAATTTACGTCCTGCAATATCTTTATCCCTTGTCAAAGAATTTGAGATAAAATGCAGGAGACTGGCACCTGGTTATGCGCCTCAATCCCCTAGGGATCTTATAGATTGGGTAAAGGAACGAATCGCCATTCCAACTAGTGAATGGAAGGTGTTATTAGAACAAATAGAACTTGAAAGTCCAAAAGCCTTTGAACAAATCAAGGATTTAACTTTAATAAAACTTGCCTGCATTACCCATGATAGTCTTGATGAACCTTTGGTGGTTTCCCTGGAATTGATTTCAAAAATTATGAATGCCTGGTACGGGTCAAAACAAAATATTTTATTAAAAAATCTGTCTGGAGAGCCTTTAACCGCAAAGATACCTGTTCATAAAAAACACCCAGGAGAAGAACAGGAAAATGATTTTTCTCTTCTGGGTCAATGGCTGCAATTTTATGGGCCAAAAAATATTGATTTTATCCAGACAGCACTGGGTATTGAAAATAAGGATCTGGGTCTTCTTCTCAACTATTTGATCGAAGCCGGTCAGGTGATTTCCGGCAAACTTGTTAAAAATGGCTATGACCATGATGTGTGTGACAGTGAAAATTTTGAAATTCTCCTGAGACTTTCCCGATCCAGAGCTGTTCCAAGATTTCAGGCTCTTGATATCCAGTATCTGCCCCTGTTTATAGCAAATTATCAGGGCCTTTTGAAAAAACAGGACAGCATTGATGACCTGTTTGAGCGAATAGAACAGCTTATATGCCTTCCCCTTGCTGCCGAAGCATGGGAATTGGATGTCCTGCCGGCACGAATTTTACCCTACCACACCTCCTTTTTGGACACCATTATGCAGGAAGGTGATCTTCAATGGCTTGGACATGAAAAGAAAAAGATAACATTTTGTTTTAAGTCGGATCTTGATTTTTTCCAATACCCTTTGGCATCAAATATAAAATCGTATAATGAAAAAAGAAATGACGACGACCCTGACCTGGAAAATATTTTTAAGGATACGGGGTCGCGATATGATTTTGCAGGCCTGCTTGGAATTGCAGATTGTGATTCAAAAAAGTTGTCAGAAAAAATTTGGAATATGGTCTGGAATACAAAGCTTTCCAATGAAACATTTTCAGCATTGAGAAAAGGAATTGAAACAGGATTTAAAGCTCCTGAGATTTCAAAAGCCGTGACCCCGTCCCGTTTTGGCAGAAGACAGACCCGGGGAAAAAAAAGCTTTACCCAGTGGAGGGGCTCACTTCCTTTTGCCGGGCATTGGTTTAAACCGGATATCCCAAAGAATTCAATAGATTTTATTGAAATGGAAGAATTGAATAAGGACCGGGTGAGACTTCTGTTGGATCGATATGGTATTTTGTTCAGGGAACTTATTTTAAGAGAGCTTCCGCAATTTAAGTGGCAAAATATTTTCCGGTCACTTCGTCTGATGGAATTGGCAGGAGAGATCCTGGCCGGCCTTTTTTTCAAAGAAATCCCCGGACCACAGTTTATCTCCCAAAAAGCTTTTCGCAAACTTCAGGTAAAGCTGCCAAAAGATGTGATTTACTTTATGAATGCCACTGACCCGGCCTCCCTGTGCGGAATACCCATAGCCCCCTTAAAACAAAGTCTTCCCAAAAGACTTTCTAATACCCATCTGGTGTTTAAAGGAAAAGACTTAAAACTTGTTTCCATGAAAAATGGGAAAGAGCTTTTGATTCATACAAACCCTGATGATGAGCATATAATTGAGTATCTTGCTCCTTTAAAACATCTTTTAAACCGGCAGTTCAAGCCTTTAAAAAAGATTACCATTGAAAAAATCAATGGAGAATCTGCTGAAAAGAATCCCTATGTAAATGCTTTTAAAACAGTCTTTAATGTCCTGGTTGAATATAAAAAGATCATCCTTTACAAAAAAATGGATTTTGAATAAGGCTTGGTTTCATCTCTTTGGCGGCAGTCAAAAACCCCATTAAAATGATGCGGGGTTATTTTCCTGAAGATAAGCGATAGATAAGTTTGGTACGGTTTTTTACATTCACTTTTTCAAAAATCGCTTTCAGGTGATTTTCAACGGTATATCTACTGATGAATAACTTCTCCCCAATTTTTTTGTTTGTCAGGCCTTTGTTAACCAAGTAGACAATTTCAGTTTGCCGTTTTGAAAGAGAGAATTGGCTCTTCAGCTTTATAGAATCAAAGTCTTGCTGTCTGGGACCAAAGCCCAGCAATATCAATCGATGATTGTCTCCATAAGGTATCATTTCCAAGTGAATTTTTTGATTTTCATGATTGATTTTGCATGAAATGTCGCATTGATTCTGAAAGGCGTAAGTATTTTTATTCCGTCGATTTAACCGGAAAAATTCTTTGCAGGATTGGTAAAGTTTTTTATGCAAAGAACGAAAAGAGGGGACTTGTTCCTTCTGGGGTGAGGTTGCATTAAACAAAAGATCTTTTGCATGCTCATTTTGATAGATTTGTTTCATGGATTCATCCAGGGCGATGATTCCTTTATAAGGCATATGGGCGGCAATGGAATCAAGAATTGCATGCTGTTTATTCTTTTGTTCAGAGCTTAGAGCATTTTCAAGGGCACTTGCCAGATAAGGGGCCAGCAAGTTTGCTTTGGCATGATCATTTAAAGAAAATTTGTTCGCTTTCCTGGGACGATATAGACCCAGCACGCCTAAAAAATGCTGCTTACTTTTCAGATAAATGCTCATTTGATGGTGAATGTGCTGAGGTTTTAAAAAATCGTGATAATATTCGGAAAATTTACCTCTGTTTTTAGAATGTTCTCTGATAATCACTGTTGGATACGAGTTTATGGACAATATTTCATAAAAAGGATCCAGCTTATGGTAATATTGTTTAAACTCAGTAAAAAAATTTTTTTCTATACCCCGACTGATCACATGATTTAAATCAAGACTTTTGTTACAATCGTTTGCAAAATAAAAATTATTATTTCCGGTTTTAAAAATTTGTTCAAGGAGATTGAGTACAACAGATAATTGTTCTTCGGATTTTTCAATTTCCAATGCTGTCTGGCTTACACGCAGTACATCCTGAAAGTCTTTGGATGTCATTTTTTTATTTCCCATTTTTTTATCCTGCATGTAGTTGAAACAAGTTTTTTATTATTGATCTTTGTCTGGGGCCAGAGCAGCTCAATAAAAAACTATTGTGAATCAAGGCTGGCTTATTCGTTTAATCCCTGGTGTATCCAACAGATATTTAGTCAACAGCTAATTTATCAATATATAAGTCAATGCAAACAATATTTCAAGAAAAATGACTGATTTCAGCTATTGATTAAATTTGGTGAGCGTGGTTCATTGTTTTTAGCGTGATCATTTAACCTGAAATGGTGGTTTTATATGAACTGTAACGCCAAACAAACAGTGGTTATTTTTTCCGGTCTACCGTATTCTGGTAAAACAGTGATCATTCAAAAGCTGTTGGAAAGATTTCCTGGACAACCCATATACGTCGATGGTCTTTTTCGAAATATGGTTCCTGAAGAAGATGTATGCCTCGACAGGTGGCTTGAGGAAGGCCGCCGCCTTGTAGATGGCATGATTGAAAATATATCCCATACAGACGCTTCCTTTATTTACGTTGAAGTGGGTATTATGCAGATGAAACATCGTAAACGGCTGATGGACTGGATACGGGATGGTAATTACCACCTTCTTCCAATTTTACTTCGGTGTGATTCCAGGCACTCTGTCCAAAAGCGTCAGACAGCACGGGAAGAACAAATCAAAATACGGCCGGATAATTTAAAAATTGCGATAGGCCTTGATGAACTTTATGGTCCCATCAGTGAAGCTTTTGATGAAATTATGGAATGGGAGAAATATCACATCATTGATACGGATAAGCCGATTGAAGAAAATATTGATGAAATCTGTAGCCTTATTTCACACTGATAACCATTTAGATTGATGAATATAACAAAAAATAATCAAATTCAGTTTTGAATTAAAATATAACTAACTTACACGATGACAAAGAAATAGCCATGGCACTGGAAAAGAAAAAAATATTAGAAGTCTATCGGAAAATGATTCTCGTTCGAACAATGGAAAATACCCATTTTCGGCTATTAAGAAAAGGAAAGATCAACGTGAACCCCCATTTGGGAACAGGACAGGAGGCTGTCTCAGTGGGGGTGACTTCGCCTTTAAGACAGAGCGATATCCTGTTTGGGACCCATAGGGGAGTTGGGGAATATATTGGTAAAGGTATGCAGCCTAAGGAAATCTGGCTCGAATATTTGGGAAAAAGAAATGGTCTATGCAAAGGTAAGGGAACCCAGCATCTGGCTGACAGGAAGAACAATATACCGGGACTGGCATCGTCTTTGGGGTCGGATTTCTCCATGGCGGTGGGAACCGCCCTTGCCTCTAAAATGAAAAATAAGGATCAAGTCACTCTGTTTTTTGTCGGTGAAGGAACATGCAATCAGGGGGATGCAAGTCCTTCCATGTGCATGGCAGCCCTTTGGAACTTGCCAGTCGTTTTTGCCATATGTACCAACCAGTTCTGTGAAATGAGCTATATGAATGAGCACTTTCCCACCGAAGATGTTGCACCCCGGGCCGCAGGATATAATATTCCCTATGAAATAATCGATGGTCAGGATATCGAGACGACCTATGGGGCAGCAGAGAAAGCCATTGCGCATGCACGTAAAAAAGGGCCATTTGTTCTGGAATATAAAACATTTCGAATGGCACCGCACCATTCCGGAGATTTGGCCGGTTATGTAAAAAAAAAGGATTTGGAAATATGGGGAAAAAGGGATCCCATAGACCTATGCCGCCAAAAGCTTTTTCAAAATGATATGTTGACACCACAAGATGATGAAAAATTAAATCAGACCGTTCAGACTGAAGTGGACCAGGCAGTCAAAGAGGCTTTTCTGGCACCTGATCCAACTTTGGGAGATTTGTTTCAAGATGTTTATGCATCAAAAGAGGTTGGATAATGGGTAGAAGTATTCCTTTCTTAAAAGCGCTCAATGAGGCAATGGCCGAAGAAATGCGTCGAGATCCAGATGTATTTGTGCTTGGAGAAGATGTTCAGGTCGGGGTTTTCGGTCAAACGTCCGGCCTGGTCAAGGAGTTTGGTGAACACAGGATATTGAATACCCCCATTGCAGAAAATGCAATTACTGGTGTTGCCATAGGTGCTGCCATGAACGGGATGCGTCCGGTATTGGAAATAATGTTTGCCGATTTCATTATGCTGGCAATGGATCAAATATGCAATCAAATGGCCCAGTGGCGTTACATTACCGGAAGCCAGTACGGCCTACCGGTGACGGTCCGCACTTCAGTGGGAGCTGGATTTCGAAGTGGATATGGACATTCTCAGTCGGTCCAGTCCCAGTTGATCCAGACACCGGGTCTGATCATTGTTGAACCATCCACACCTTTTGATGCTAAAGGTCTGTTAAAATCGGCCATCCGATGCAATGATCCGGTTATATTTTTTGAGCATCGAAAATTGATGTTAGGGGGTGTGGAAGGGGAAGTGCCTGAAGAAGATTATACCGTCCCATTTGGCAAGGCAGTGATCAGGAAACCAGGAAAAGATGTAACGGTTGTGGCTGCAGGCGCCATGGTTTATGAGGCAGTCAATGCCGCCCGGGAATTGGGAAATGAAGGGATTGACGTTGAGGTGATCGATCTGAGGACCATAGTCCCGCTGGATAGAGATACCGTGTTTGAATCATTGGAGAAAACCGGCCGGTTGGTGACCGTCGAGGAGAGCAGGATAAGAGGAGGAGTAGGCGCTGAAATCGCAGCGCTTGCATGCAGTGACTATTTTTCTTTGCTAAAAGCACCGGTAAAACGGGTGGCTGCTCCTATGGTACCTGTTCCCGGCAGCCCGATTCTTGAAGATTTTTATCTGCCAAATAAAGATTCCATTGTACGAGCTGTTCGACGGGTAATGTGAGCCAGATAGAAAGATGCGAGCACATGGGAAAATAATAATAGGAAAGTACTCAGATGAAATTAGAAAATAGAATAGCCATTGTCACCGGAGGGGGCGGCGGACTTGGTGAGGGAATTTGTCTTTGTCTTGCCAGAGAAGGTGCTCACGTTGTTGTTTGTGATACCAACCTGGATTTAGCAAAACAGGTTGCTACAAAGATTGAAACTCTGGGGCAAAAATCTTATGCCAGCCAGATTGATGTTCGTAAGTCAGACCAGTGTGAGCAACTGATCAAAAAAACCATAGAAATCATGGGCAGTATCGACATTATAGTATGCTGTGCAGGTGTGGGCGGGTTTGTCCACCGGGGCCAGTCGACTGAAGACCTGGGGATTGAAAATATATCGGAAGCAGATTGGGACCTGACCATTGATGTGAATCTTAAAGGTGTATTTCTCTGCAACCGGGCAGTAGCCCCGTATTTTAAAAAAAAGAAGTATGGTAAAATTATTAATATATCATCTCTTGCCGGGCGAAAGGGGATTGCATGGATTCCCCATTATTCGGCAAGCAAGGCAGGAGTTATCGTATTAACTCAGGCAGTCTCACTCCAACTGGCCCCATACAACATCAATGTAAACACGGTGTGCCCCGGTGTTATAAAAACAGCCATGTGGGATAAAGGTGCCCAAATCCTGGTCGAATCTGATCCTACTTACAAAGGGATGACGCGGGATGAAGTGTTTGCGTCAGTCGTGGAGGATATGATTCCCATGAAAAAACCACAGACCGCTGAAGGCATTGGCAACCTGGTTGCTTTTTTAGCTTCCGAGGATGCCAATGAAATTACCGGCCAGGCCATCAATGTTGATGGCGGAGCAATATTTAATTGATGCATTCACTGGCAGACTTGCAAAAGAAGTTAAGGGACTACAATGAAAATTCCAGTACTGACTGATTTAGAAAAAATTGAATTTATCAAAAAACCAAAACCTGAGGTTCAGTCGGGAGATGCTATTGTTAAAGTAGAGTATTGTGGGATCTGCGGATCAGATATCCATGGCTATATCCATGGCAAAATGATTCCAATAGGGACTGTTATGGGGCATGAATTTTCAGGGGTGGTGTCCTCGATTGCCAAAGATGTAAAGAGCGTAAAACCCGGTGACCGGGTTGCGGTTAAACCCATGCCTCAATGCGGAGAATGCTATTGGTGTAAAAAAGGGCAGTATTCCATCTGCCCGGGAGCAATCAAATCAGGTATCGGTATCAATACAGAGAATGACGGGGCATTTGCCGAGTATGTTAAAATTCGATATCCGAAAAAGATGCTCTTTAAAATCCCGGACCATGTGCCTTTTAAAAACGCTGCGTTAATTGAACCACTGGCCACGTCACTCCATGCTGTTCAGATATCCAGTGTCAAGAAAGGAGATTGTGTGATAATAATTGGAGCAGGCATGATCGGCCTGGGTGTCCTTCAATTCCTCAGACTCTCAGGGGGGGCAGGTGACATAATTGTCTTGGAAACATCGCCCAAAAAATCAGAACTGGCCTATGAGATGGGCGCCGATCTGGTCTTGAATCCTATTGACCAGACAGAAGACATGGAAGACCGGATATTCCACCGAACTAAGGGTATTGGTGCGGACGTGGTATTTGAATGCGCCGGTTCCCCCACCGCATTTCAAACCTGCGTCAATTACGTCAAAAGCGGTGGTCAGGTAATGGTGGTCGGCATCAATGACAAGGATGTGCCCTTTAACAATTTTCAAATGGTGGTCAGGGAAATAGAAATGAAAGGTGCCCTTGGATATTATGACGAATTTAATGATGTCATCGCATACATGAATCAAGGAGACATACAAGCCGAACAAATGATTTCTGATATCATTTCTCTAAATGATTTAGAGGAAAAAGGATTTAAACATTTGATGAATACCAATGACATGGTCAAGATTTTGGTAAGGCCATAAAGGTAAAGATATGGTTACGTCTATTCAAATGCCACAATTGGGCATGGCACAGGAAAATATCACTGTGGTTAAGTGGTTGAAACTTGATGGAACCGCTGTGTCAGAAGGAGAACCCGTGGTGGTGGTTGAATCGGCCAAAGTGAGTATCGAAATAGAAGCCCCGGCATCCGGGCTGGTGTTTAAAATAATAGAGGCGAATGAGAAAGTAAAATCAGGAGATCCCATTGGTGCCATAGCCGAAAGCAAGGATGCGTTTGAAACATATAAAGCCTCGCTTTTTCAGAAGCCGGTATCAAATGATGTGGATGATCTGTTTTTAGATGATCCTCAAGAAACCCTGGGAATATGCATATCCTTTGAAGCGGAAGAAGGTGGTACCGGCGGCACGGCAGATGCTTCACAAGCGGTAGCGTCCGATTCAAACCTCCCGGATGTGATAATTGAGCAGGCAAATGATGGGACTGCCCTTCAGCGGATCCCATTTACAGGTATGCGGAGGACCATTGCCCGAAACCTTGTTTCAAGCCTTCAGACAGGCGCACAGCTGACCGTTGTGGCTGAGGCCGATATGACCGAATTGAACAACTTCCGTATGGAAATGCGCATGGATAATCCGGAAGATAATATAACCTTTGTTGACATGTTTATCAAACTGGTTGCCTTTGCATTGAAATCTTTTCCCATTTTAAACTCAAGTATTGTCAATGATGAGATTGTCTGTTGGAACCAATATCACATTGGCGTGGCAGTGGCACTGGAACACGGCCTGGTGGTGCCGGTGATTCGAAATGCAGATCAAAAAAGTCTTGTCGCTGTCAGCAGGGAAGTAAAGAAACTTTCTCGAAAAGCACAGCAGAACAAGCTGAAGCCGGAGGACTACCACGGAGGCACGTTTACCTTGACCAGCGGCGGCAAGGTGGATGTGGAATTTATGACACCAATCATTAACCCTCCCCAGAATGCCATTTTAGGCCTTGGTAAAATTGGCCAGAAACCAGTCGTGCATCAGGGACAGATTAAAATCCGGACAATGGTTTATTTGTGCTTGACTCACGATCATCGAGCAGTTGACGGACTCCCAGCCGCCCAGTTTATCGGATTGCTGAAAAAAATTATTGAACAACCAAAGGAGTTTCAAAAGATCCTTAAATGAAGCAAATAATTAACAAATGGACGCTTTTTGCCGTCTACTCAAAAAAGGCTGTAAAACAAAGGGGTATCAATGACCAAAAGTAAATGCGACTTGTTAGTTGTGGGCGGAGGACCAGGAGGTTATACCGCGGCCATTCGAGGTGCCCAAAAAGGATTGAATACCATCCTCGTGGAAAAAAATAGCCTGGGCGGTACCTGCCTCAACAAGGGGTGTGTACCCACAAAAACACTTTTGGAAGACACCCGGATGATCTATGAAGTTCAGCGTTCCCATTTTATGAAAGGCAAGATGACGGTGGACTTCAAACGCCTCATGGAAAAAAAGGAAATGGTGGTTCAGGTCTCCCGTGAAGGCATTAAACAGGTCCTTTTAGGGAATGGGGTGACTATAGTCTCTGGAACCGCCTCTTTTAACAGTCCAAAACGTATGGTGGTAAAAGAGGATGATGGTGGAGAAAAGAAAATCGAAGCCGCCAATATTGTTCTGGCCACCGGGGCAAAGCCCAAGTATGAGAATGGACTCTCACCTGATGGAGATGCTGTATTAAACACAGATCAGGCATTGGACATGAAGTCAATTCCAAGGACATTAGTGGTTGTAGGTGCAGGGATACGGGGCGTGGAATTCGCCTCCATGTATCACAACTTAGGTACAAAGGTTGTCATCATAGAAAAAAAAAATCGTATTCTGCCACGCCTGGGCTGGGAACTGGCCGGTCGATATAAAAAACATCTCCTTGACCACCGCATTAACGTGCTTCCCCGAACATCGCTTGTTGACATCCGCAATAGAGAAGACAATAGGGTGACATTGATAATGGAAACCGGGAAAGGACAAAAAGAAGTGCAGACTGACCAGGTTATTTTAACCGGAGATCGGTATCCCTGTTATGATGGCTTGGATATTAAAGCAGCCGGACTCGCTTTGAACAAAGGTATTTTGGAATATGATGTACATCTGGAAACCCAGGCAAAAGGGGTTTACCTGGTTGGGGATGCAACCGGTTCACCGTATCTTGCACATAAGGCCATTGCCCAGGGTCTTAAAGTCGTCGACCACATTTTAGGGAAAGAAAGTGGTGAAAGAGATCCGTTTTTTCCATACTGCATATATGGGAATCTGGAAGTGGCCACCGTCGGGTTGACCGAAGATGATGCAGAAGAGCAAGATCTCGACATCAAAGTGGGAGAATTTTATTTTATAGGCAATGGCCGTGCCAATACCATTGGCCGTAATGAAGGAGGTGTTACCCTTATTTCCGATGCTGGGACAGGTAAAATACTGGGCGCCCACATGATTGGTCCCCAAAGTACGGAATTGATTTCCCTGGCCACGTTGGCTATGCAAAATAAACTGACGATATCGGATATAAAGAAAACGGTTTTTCCACATCCGGCATTAGGGGAAACTTTTTTTGAAGCTGCCTTGGCAAGTGATGGAGAAGCCATCCATATGCTTCAGGACAGCGAGTGAGATATGAATAAAAAAACAGATGACAGGTCTATAATGGACATCAATCCCCTTGAAATTATCAGGGGGGTGGGGGAAAAATTAACAGGAAGTTGTATCGGATTATTAAGGCAGAAAGATTTGAATTAGAGTTTGTTATGGACAATGAGAACTGACATGTCATTTTTACAATAATTATACGCAACTATACTCAATGATTTTCATTGGAAAACCAAAACCTTTACATACCAAAGGAGGAGAAAATGAAGAAATTTAAATTATCAGGCGTATTGATTGCATGTATTTTATCGGTCATATTCCTTTTACCAGCAGCAGGCCTCGCTGGTAACACAGCGAAGAAGCTGCGCATCGGATATCTGTCGGGCCTGACCGGATTTGCTTCAGATGCTGAAAGGATCCACCTGCAGGGTGGTGAACTGGCAAGGGATTGGATCAACAGTAACGGTGGTGTGACCATTAAAGGAGAAAAATACATGGTCGAACTGGTTCCGGAAGACCATAAATGCAGTGCGGATGGTGCTGTATCCGGTGCAACCAAGCTGGTTTATGATGAAAAGGTAAAATACATTGCCGGGACCATCATGCCTTTCACCGTTGCAGCTGTCACTACGGTCACTGAGCCTGCCGGCGTCATCCGGTCTGTCGGATATAACTGTGGAACACCCCAAGAGTTTAGCACCAGCACGCCTTATACCTTCCTTTCCCAGAATGGTACCATCGGCGCTATTATTTCAGGGTTGGGCTGGTTGAAAAAGAATTTCCCTGAGACAAAAACTATTTCCGTGTTCATACCTGATGACGGTGCCATACCTTACCTTGAGCCCCAGGTGAAAAAATGGGGTGAAAAAAACGGACTCACCATTAAAGGTGACATTATCGGCTGGCCTCTGAATACAATTGATTTTACACCCTTTGCGCTTAAAGCGGTTAAACGCGATGCCGATGCAGTGGTCATGGCCAACGGATGGCCGGCAATGGTTGGCAACGTACTTAAAGCCATGCGTGAGGCTGGCTATAAAAAACCGGTTGTCGGGCTTCATTACCTGCAGGTGCAGGATGTCCTGGAGGTTGCCGGCAAAGAGGCCAGTGACAAATACTACATTCATGGTCTGAATCTGGATGACCCTGAAATGACGGACATGATCAAATGGATTTATGATACAGGAAAGACCAGATACGGACATGAGCGCCTTGCTTTCTGGATAGAGGGTTTTGATCCGGTTTATGTGCTGGTTCAGGCCATTGAGATGGCACAGAGTCTCGACCCTAACGATATCAAAAAAGCGTGGGCCAAAATGGACACCATCGAAACAGCATATGGTACGTCAAAAATGGGTGGAGAAAAAACCTATGGTCTCCGCCATGCAGTTGTTGGCCCGCGACCCATGGCAGGTCTTGAAAATGGTGTTCCAAAATCCATGGGATGGATCAGGGATATTATGGTTCCTTAAAAGTCCAAAGCGCATGGGATGGAACAAAAGGGTTTCAGTATTAAAAAGAATTTAGTAGAATAATTACCTATGGAATATGTAATAGAAATAGCCATTAATGCAATTTTGCTGTCCTCCATGTATATTCTGGCAGCATCGGGCTTTGCCCTGGTACTCAGTATCATGGGGGTTTTGAACTTTGCCCATGGTGCACTCTATATGGTGGGCGGCTATGTTTGCTATCAACTGGCCATTGAATACAGCATCAATTTGTACGTGTCACTAATTCTGGCTGCAGGCATTATGGCATTTTTCGGTATTTTGCTGGAACGGTTTTGTTTTCGTCCCTTTTATGGTGATTTTTTCAGCTCTGTCATCATGTCCATTGCTTTGATTTTCATTCTTCAGACAACCATCAATCTGACGGTGGGGGTTCATGTAAGATCACTGCCGGCATTTGTTCCCGGCATGTTCAAAATGGGGGGCATTGCCGTCAGTATGGAGAGGCTGTTTACGGCCGGTGTCGGGGTGAGTTTACTTTGTTGCCTGGTTTTATTCATTAGAAAAACCAAAATCGGGATGCAGATGCTGGCGGTTTCCCAAAATGCGGATGGAGCCGCTTTACAAGGTATCAGGATTCATCGGGTGGCAGCCATTGCCATGGCACTGGGCTGTGCAATGGCTGCAATTGCCGGGTCATTGATGGGAGCGCTTTTTGACCTGAACACCTTTATGGGTGACCTTATTCTTGTCAAGGCAATTCAGGTGGTGATTTTAAGTGGCATTGGAAGCATTGGAGGGATCTTGATAGGGGGTCTGATCATCGGTACGCTGGATTCGGTCCTGCCGTTGTATACAACGCCAGCCATTACGCAAACAGTTGGATTGACGATCATTATTGTTATTTTATTAATTCGGCCACAAGGCCTTTTCGGCCGTGAGATGGAGTAGTTTGGAAAAATAATGACTGAGCAGAAGGGATTTCCCACCATCGCAAAAACGCAGGCAGTCATATATCTGGCTGTCATCGTTGTTCTGGCGATATTGCCAATATTTATCAAGTCGCCCTATACCTATCACATATTCATTCTGACCTTTGTATATATTATTGCCACAAGCAGTCTAAGGACGTTGGCCATTTCAGGGCAGGTCTCCATGGCCCATGCCGGATTCATGAGTATTGGTGCATATACGTCTGCTGTATTGGCCCGCTATTTGGGCTGGTCGCCCTGGTTGAGCATGCCGGTGGGGGCTTTGGCCACCATGTTGGTTGCGGTGCTGGTCGGCTTTCCGTTCTCACGGGTCAGGGCGATCTATTTTTCCATGGTCAGCCTGTTTTTTGGGATCGGAATCTTGTCCATTAATTCGATTTTCGGCAAATATACAGGCCACATCAACGGAATGATCGGCATTCCGCCACTGTTTGTCGGTTCAAGAATGCAGTATTATTTCTTTTTTTTAGGATTAATGGTTTTTTGTTTGATTATTCTCTGGCGCTTTGAAACCTGCCGTATCGGCATCTGTTTAAAGGCCATTGACCAATCCCATGAAGTGGCCGCCAGTGTCGGTATCAGTGAAACAAAATTCCGGGTACTTGCCATGGGTGTGAGCTGTTTTGTAGTGGGGCTGGCTGGCGCTGCATATGCACACTATAACATGGTGATCTCATACAGCAGTTTCAATTTGATTGCCAGTATTGACATGCTGGTTTATATGCTCATCGGCGGGATTGGCAGCTTTGCAGGTCCCATTATCGGAACGGCTGTTTTATTCATCATACCTGAATTATTCCGACAGTTAAAAGAGTACACGCCCTTTTTATATGCGGGAATTTTGCTGCTGGTGGTTTTTGTCATGCCTAATGGGTTAGTTGGGTTGATGGATCAGATCAGAGATTTGGTCAAAAAAGAAAAATAATTCAAGGAGTTGGCAGAGTGCTTCTGGAAATATCAAATTTAACAAAACATTTTGGCGGGCTGACTGCCGTCTCGGGGGTTGATCTAAAAGTTGACCCAGGGGAAATGGTGGGGTTAATTGGCCCCAACGGTGCTGGTAAAACAACAGTGTTTAACTTGATTACCGGATTTATTAAACCGACTAAAGGTGAGGTCAAATTTAAAGGTAAAAACATTGTGGGTCAAAAACCCCATGTTATTGCAAACAAGGGTATTGGACGTACATTTCAGCTAAACCCCCTGTTTGCTGATTTTACGGTTCTTCAAAATGTAGCAGCTTCATTTTATTTACACCCAAAATCAAGTCTTATCTCTGCCTTTTTGAATCTGCCCGGCTATCAGCGTAATGAGGATTACATTAATAAAAAAGCAAAAGAGATCCTGGATCTTTTAGGGTTAACAACGCACCAGGATGAGCTGGCCAAAAATCTTCCCCAGGGGTATCAGAAAATGCTGGGCATTGCCCGGGCACTTGCGACCCGCCCCACATTACTGCTGCTGGATGAACCGCTTGGCGGGATGAGTGTCGGTGAGATTGAGTTCACCATGGAAATAATTCAAAAAATACGGGAGAGTGGCGTCACCATTTTACTGGTGGAACATAATATGCAGATTATGGATATCGTGGACCGAATATATGTCATCAGCTTTGGGCACAGAATTGCCACCGGCACCATTGAGGAACTCAGGAAAAACAACGAAGTAATTGAAGCATATTTTGGAGCTCAGATCATTGATACTTGAAGTGGATAACATCACCGTCAAATATGGGAAAGCCCTGGCAGTAAACAAGGTTTCCATCAAGGTATCCCAGGGAGAGGTAGTTACGATTATCGGTGCCAATGGGGCTGGAAAATCAACAATATTAAGAGCATTGTCAGGACTGACACCACTGGTTTCAGGAAGCATCCAGCTTAACGGCCATAGAATTGACGGTAAAGAAATCTATGAAATTGTTGAATTAGGTATAGTACATATCCCGGAAGGTCGAAAGCTGTTTCCCTTTCTTCCCGTAATGAGAAATCTTACGCTTGGGGCCAGCCTTAGGACTAACAAACAGGACATTAAAAGGGATCTTGAAGAAGTTTTTGAGTATTTTCCAAGACTTTGGGAACGGCGAAATCAAAATGCCGGTACCCTTAGCGGCGGAGAGCAGCAGATGCTGGCCATTGGTCGCGGACTCATGGCAAATCCCAAGCTACTGATGATGGATGAGCCCTCCTTAGGGCTTGCCCCGATCCTTGTATCTGAACTGGTTCCGGTGATTAAGAATATCAATAAAAAAGGCGTCAGTGTACTCCTGATTGAGCAGAACATGCCATTGGCGCTTGGTGTGGCAGACAGGGGCTATGCACTTCAGGTCGGAAAGGTGGTTTTTGAGGGTGATGTTAAGGCATTTAAGGAAAGTGATATTGTCAAGCAGGCCTACCTCGGAAAATAGATTGCCTGGCTTAAAAATAAGATGTGTCCTGTCTGTTCTATTATTGCCTTTAATTCTATTGTTAGGGCCAAAATGGGCTGAGAGTTCCTGGTTAATTAACAGGGAGCGATTCCATGTTTCGGTTCATGGACAACTGTCCTGCCTGGAATGCCATACCAATTATCCGAATGAACAGATTCATCCCAATCCTGAAAATGTGAATAAAACGCTCAAGGATTTTTTTTTCAAAGAGCAGTGTACTGATTGCCACATAGAGATACTGGAAGAAGCGGATCAAGGTATTCACGGTGGCGAAAAAATTGATGATCCTTTAACGTTAAATAATTGCATAAAGTGTCACGATCCCCATTATCAGCCACCCTATTCCCAGACACCAGATTCGATTAATCTTGATCAGCCGGTGGAAATAAAGTGCCGATTTTGCCATGATGTAGAGACTGTTTTGCCGGAATGCACTGAAGAAGACAAATCATGTATGGATTGTCATGGGTTGGTTCCTCCGGAAGGTACCAAAGCAAATGAAAAAATAAGTAATTTTTGCTTTCACTGCCATGGCAGCAAAAATGAATGGAAAGCCTCTTTTAAAATTCCCCTGATGGATCAGTTGGCTTTTCACAAAACAACCCATTCGGATATCGCTTGCACTGTCTGCCACCCCAATGCTTTGAAATTTGGACATGGCGCACAGCAAATTAGCAGCTGCAGCCAGTGCCATCCACCTCACGATGGAAAAGTGGCCCATGATGCCCATTTTAAAATCTCCTGCCAAGCATGTCATCTCAGTCAAATCATACCTGTTAAAGATCCATTAAGCGGCATGATTAACTGGCAAAAAGATTGGCAATCTGGCAGTCCCAGCCCTGTTCACAATATGAAAATTACAGATGACAAAAACCGCTGTGGACGGTGTCATGTAAGTGGCAACTTACTGGGTGCTTCAACCATTGTACTGCCGGCAAAAAGTGTGATATGCATGCCCTGCCATGCAGCCACTTTGTCTGTTGGGGATACGACCACGACAGCAGCACTATCTCTTTTTATTTTAGGAATCTTAAGTATCAGTTCTGTCTGGTTTTCAGGAGCCCTTGAAGGCAAAGACAAAACTAATATTGGTTACAGATGGTGCTACATACTGGTTCAGGTTTTTCGGACGCTGTTTTCCATCCGAATCATGTATATTTTAAAAGCAACGGCTCTGGACGGATTATTGCAATATCGCCTGTTTCAAATTTCAAAATCCCGGTGGTTGGTTCATGCCATGGTAGTGTTTCCCTTTCTTTTCCGGTTTGTCTGGGGGATGGCTGCTTTGGTCTCATCGCTTTTGCTGCCTACTTGGGATATTACATCGGTCATGTTGAACAAAAATCATCCTCTGACCGCATGCCTATTTGACCTGTCAGGCATTATAACCATTTCTGGAGTTGCATTGATATTATGGTTCAGACACAAGCGGAAAGTTAAACATAAAATAAACTGGTTACCAAAAGCCGACTGGCTGGGATACAGTTTATTAGGCAGTATGATGCTGACCGGATTTATTCTGGAAGGAATGCGCATTGCCATGACAGGTACTCCTGAGGGATCTGCCTATGCGTTTGCAGGATATACCATCAGTCGGTTATTTGTAGAAACTGCCTTAAACGATATCTATGGATTGATGTGGTATTTACATGCAGTCAACGTAGGTGCTTTTTTAGCGTATCTGCCGTTCAGCCGTATGATCCATATGATTCTGGCACCGGTTAGCCTGGCAGTAAACGCAGGGATAAAGAACAGACATCGCCTTGCATACAAGAGTTAAGCAAGGAATGATGTATACACATTTTAGCATGGCAGATGATAAGTTTTCTTATAATATAGCCTGATTAAGGAGAGGATGGATGGATATCCAAGGGTACCACATACCTGAGAATTTGTTTTACGAAGAACACCATTATTGGGTCATGGTTGAGGACGATATACTGAAAATGGGGATGGATGATTTTGCCCAAAAAATGGCCGGAGAGATTGTTTTTGTTCAGCTTCCTTTTGAAGGTAAGAGGCTGAAAAAAGGAAAGAAATTTACAAAAGTGGAGTCTGGTAAATGGGTAGGCAAGGTATTTGCGCCAGTGAACGGTGAGATATTGGCCTCAAACGAAAAACTCGAAATGGATCCGACCATCATTAATAGGGACTGTTACGGAGAGGGATGGATCTATAAGATCAAGCCAGATAACATGGGAGAAGTCCAACAGCTGATCCATGGGCGTGATGCAATTGAAAAATGGCTCCTTGAAGATATTGAAAAGTATAATCAGGATTAAGCGTGAGTTAAAAAAAAGAAATCATGGTACTAAAAAATTACAGCATACCTGAAATCCTGCAAATGGAAGCGTGTACAAATTGCACGTTGTGCGCCGAAGTTTGTCCGGCAGTTTCTGCCTTGCAGGACGGCCGCCTTTCCGGTGTATACAGACTTGATACCCTGCGTGGCATGATAAGGTCACAATCCAGGCTATTCCAATTTTTTTCCCGTAGAAAACCACCCACAAGGACAGAATTGAAAAAATTTGGTGAGACTGTCTATCGTTGCACCTTATGTGGAAGATGCCAGGAAATATGCCCGTCTGGAATTAAGCTTAGGGATATCTGGTTTTCTCTTCGCCAGGATTTGGTTTGCTCAGGGGCATATCCTGAAAAGATAAATATGATCCGGGAAAATGTTGCCCTAAGTCACAATGTATTTGATGAAGATAATAAGGAGCGAGTCGACTGGGTGGACGACCTGCAGAATCCCCCGGACCATTATTATGTAAAAGATACTGCCGAAGTTGTATATTTTACTGGATGTGTGGCTGCATTTTTTCCCATGGTCCAAAAAATTCCAATTGCACTTACCCAACTATTTGAAACTGCCAAAATCGATTTTACACTTCTGGGTGAAGAGGAGTGGTGCTGCGGTTTTCCATTATTGGCGGCTGGATTGCGGAATCACATTAAAGATCCTGTCCAACACAATATAGAGGCCGTGAGACGAAAAGGTGCTCAAAAAGTGGTGTTTGCCTGCCCGTCCTGCTATCAGATGTGGAAGGAGTATTACCCTGAAGAATTTGAGATCTATCATGTGTCCCAGTTTTTAAACAGTCTGATTGATACAGGACAACTTGAGTTATCAAGGCTTGATCTGAAAATCACTTATCACGACCCGTGTGATCTGGGCCGGGGAAGCATGGAATACGATGCCCCAAGAGAGGTCATCAACGCCATTCCAGGCGTCAGTTTGATCGAAATGGAACATAACAGAGATAAATGCCTGTGCTGTGGCGGGGGTGGTAATCTGGAGATGATCGACACCCACCTGTCCAGACAAATCGCTGAGACAAAAATCAATGAAGTGTTAGCCACAGGGGCAGATGCAGTGGTTACTGCCTGTCAGCAATGCCTTCGTACCATATTGTCTTACGCACGACGAAACAAAATCAAGATAGAGGTGCTGGATATCGTTGAACTGATTCATCGTTCCGTAAAGAAGGACTGATTCTGTTTCAATATCTTTAAAAACAACTAACAATTTTAAATGATGAAATGATTGGAAATGAAAATGAATTTGTACCAATTGGGGAAAATTCCTTGGAAAGAAACGCAATTAATTTATCATGCACTCGCGCTCATGGAAAAAGAGGCGTTGTGTCTGGTATCACCTTCTTCACCCTATGTCTGCATAGGATTTCATCAGGATTTGGAACAGGAAGTGGATCTTGAATTTTGCAAAGAAAACAATATCCCCATTTTCAGACGGGAGGTCGGCGGCGGGGCTGTTTTCCTGGACGGCAACCAACTCTTTTTTCAGCTCATACTGAAAAAAGACAACTCTTTGGTTCCAAGGCGTATTGAAACGTTTTATAAAAAGTTTTTGCAGCCTGCTATTAATGTTCATAACCAAATAGGCATCCCGGCACAGTACAAACCGGTCAATGATCTTGTGGTGGAGATGCGAAAAATTTCAGGTACAGGTGCTGGAGAGATTGGAGAGTGCATCGTTTTTGTTGGCAACCTGATTCTCGATTTTGATTATGAAACCATGTCCCGGGTCTTAAAAATACCAGATGAAAAATTCCGAGATAAAGTCAAAAAGACCATTGAGGAAAATTTAAGTACCCTTAAAAGGGAAGCTGCGGCAAGAGAACTTACATTGGATGATGAAGCAGGTTTGAACAGGCGAATGGCAGAAGAATTTGAGAAATTGATCGGTCCATTTGTTCCTTCAGTTATAGATGAGCCCCTGAATCAGAAGATGCAGGAACTGGATTCCCAGATGATGGCGGACAAATGGCTTTACATGAAAGGGAAAAAAGTATCCGGACGTTTGGTAAAAGTGCGATCGGGCCTTGAGGTTATACACCGGATGCACAAAACCGTCGGTGGTCTGATTCGAGCCGATTTTGTGGTTAATAATGGTCGGTTTGAAAGGTTATCCATTTCAGGAGATATTTTTTGTTATCCGCATAATACCTTGGATCAACTAATCACCTCCCTTGAGGGTCATCCGATAGATCAGCTGGTTAAAATACTAAATGAATTTTATTCTGAACAGAATTTTGAAATGCCAGGAGTAACTTTTGAGGACTGGATGCAGGTACTTAAAGTTTAAAACCAGGTTCTGACGCTTCCACCAATTTATTGCCTGGGAGATCAGTATTTTTAAACTATTTTGTTTCTGGAAAGACCATAAAATGTGCTGGGTAGGTACTGGATTTAGGATGCTATGCTTTTTTTTCTTTTCAGGAAACTTACTATCATGTTTCAATAATTCAGCCATTTTGAAAGCTGTATCATTCTGAAATTGGCAATATCTGTCAGTAGTCAAATCCGACAAATTACCGGGCGCTTCATCCGCCAATCCGGGCTTTTTGAATATTTTCAAAATACCACATCTGGTATAGAAAAATTTTTCATCCCCAGATTTAAAAATTAATTAGAGCTTCCTGAATATCATATAAGTGCTTGAATTTTTAAGTAAATTATGTTATATTTTTCTACATGAAACTGCATGAGAAATTGAACATAACACCTAAAAACCTTTACACTTTTTTAATAAAATTATGTACTCACACGATCAAAATCAATTAGAATTCTTCTTGCCCTTTGGTGGTAAGTTGAACCCCGACAATCGATGGATTAAATTGGCCGAGCTGATTCCCTGGACAAAATTTGAAATCACCTATTCAAAAAGTCTTAAAGGGTCGGGATTTGGTCCTCCAGCAAAATCTGTTCGCGTCGCCCTTGGTGCTCTCATTATAAAAGAGCGGTTGGGCACCAGCGATGAGGAAACAGTAGAACAGATTCGCGAGAACCCGTATCTCCAATATTTTTTGGGTTTTAAAGAATATAGAGACAAAACCCCTTTCCACCCGACCATGTTTGTCCATTTCAGGAAACGGATAACCAAAGACATGGTCGGTGGAATTAACGAAGCTATTTCCCGAAAAGCAAAACCGGCAAATAAAAAGCAGACTGATGATAATGACGATTCTGAATCAGGTGGCGAAACATCTTCAAAAAATAAAGGAAAGCTTTTAGTTGATGCGACCTGTGCTCCTGCTGATATCACTTTTCCAACTGACCTTAAGCTTTTGAACAAGGCCAGAGAAAAAAGCGAAGAGATCATCGATATCCTCCATGAACCTCATATTGGAATGAAGAAAAAGCCTCGCACTTATCGGAGAAAAGCACGTAAGAATTTTTTATCCATAGCAAAGAGCAAAAGGGTGTCAAAAGGTAAAAGGCGTAAAGCCATACGCAAACAGCTTGGATATCTTTCAAGGAATCTGAAAACAATTGATAAACTCTCCAAAGACAGTCATAGCCTCTTTTCTTTAGATAAAACTCAATATAAAAATTTGTTGGTAATCAATGAGGTCTTGCGCCAACAACAATGGATGTATGATCATCGTGAGTATAAAATTGAAAATCGAATTGTCAGCATTTCTCAGCCTCATGTCCGACCGATCAAAAGAGGTAAAGCCAATGCATCCACTGAGTTCGGTGCCAAACTATCGGCCAGTTTGGTTGACGGTTATTATTTTTTAGATCGCCTGGACTGGAATAACTTTAATGAGTCAGTTGACCTGATTGAGCAAATCCATTCTTACAAGAGCCGGTTCGGATTTTACCCATCCTCTGTTCATGCGGATCAAATTTATCGAAATCGAAAGAACATCAAGTTTTGCAAGGAGCATGTTATACGCCTATCAGGGCCTCCCCTTGGAAGGCCGCCTAAAGATTTGTCAAAAAGGGCTGCTTACCGAAAAGTGGCTCGGCAGGATGAAATTGATCGTATACCGATTGAAGGAAAGTTCGGACAGGCTAAACGCCGGTTTAGTTTATCAAGGATAATGTGCAAGCTGGCTAAAACATCCGAAACCGCCACTGCTGTCGTTTTCCTCGTAATGAACTTTGGGAAATGGTTGAAGGTTTTACTTTTAAATTTTTTTGCCCGGTTTACAATGCGGTTTTTACAAATACGAGAACGACAATACGCTTCATCCATTGGCAAGAGTGTAAATATTTGGCAGAAAGAATTGCTGCAGCTGGCATAGCATGGTCATTTTTGTATTATTCAGGAAACCCTATGTAAATGTTTTTAAAACAGTCTTTAATGTCCTGGTTGAATATAAAAAGATCATCCTTTACAGGAAAATGGATTTTGAATAAAGCGGGTTGCATCTTTTTGAAGGCAGTCAAAAACCCCATTAAAAGGAAGCGATCTGCTGTATCCTGCAAGAAAATAAAAAATATGAGCTTCTATTATAGTCTTCCTTTTTTCACAGTATCAAGAAGATCTCTGACCGTTGAGGACAATTCGTCCATTAAAATGGGTTTGTTAATATAGCCTTTTATTCCATATGATTCTGCTATTTTATTATCGACTTGTTCACTAAAACCCGTACAAATCAGGATGGGTATATCTTGTCGAATTTCCAATACTTTTTGTGCAAGCTCAGTGCCGAGCAACATTGGCATGGTCATATCTGTAATGATAAGATCAAATTTATCAGGATTAGATTCGAACACCTCCAATGCTTCTGTACTGCTTGTTCTACCAGTGACGGTATAGCCTAATCGCTGTAGCATGCGAACGCCCAATTTGACGATTGCATCCTCATCATCTACAAATAAAATATGTTCATTACCCAATTTGCTGGCTGTGTCCTTTATTTCAAATAGCTGAGTATCTCTTTTTTCGGTTAGTGGAAGAAAAACATTGAACACCGTTCCTTGGCCAGGCTTACTTTGAACCTCAATTGCGCCTTTGTAACTTTTTACAATACCATGAATCACTGACAGGCCAAGACCAGAGCCTTTCCCCTGTTCTTTAGTTGTGAAATACGGATCAAAAATATTATCAATTATCTCTGAAGAAATACCAGCGCCTGTATCACTAATACTCAAGCAGCAGTAATTTTCTGTAGGCACTATAATATCCGGACCGGGCTGGTTTTTATTTAGAGCCACTTTTAGAATACCGCCTTTGCCTTCCATTGCATGATAGGCATTGGTACACAGATTCATAATAATTTCATGGATTTCGGTTGCATTGGCAAAAACATGAATGTCCTTTTGGGAAAGAATCTGCTCAATTATTATATTTGATGGAATGATCGACTTTAAAAGATTGAGGGTTTCTTTGATCAAAGGCGTAAGCGGCAAAGCTTTTTGCTCAATATCTCTTTGATTGCTAAATGAAAGAATTTGTTTTACTAAATCGCGGGCTCTTATCGTCCCTTTCAAAATATCTTCAAGATTTTCCTGTATGGGATGATCTTTTGGTAAATCTTCAATGGACATTTCTGTAAAACCAATAATGGGGTACAGGATATTGTTGAAATCATGGGCAATCCCTCCGGCTAATGTTCCTATTGATTCAAGTTTTTGGGCCTGCAGCAACTGACCCTCCAACTTTACCTTTTCTTCTTCCATCCGCTTTTGTTCGGTAATATCACGGGCAACCACTACTGAGCCCACGACAATACCCTCTTTATCTCGAATGGGCGCCAAGTTATAACTGCCAACCCAGGTTTTTCCGGTATCTTTCCTGTGTATGGTGTATTCAGAGTTTATCCCGGTTTCACCTCTCAGAGCCCTTGGAACCGCCCACATTTTAATGGGTGCCAGTGTCCCATCCGGCAGGTAAACCTCAAAGACATCAGGGTATTCAGCAAAGGTTTTTAAGCACTCATTTTTGTTCTTAAATCGATGGAACGTTGCACAAGCTTCGTTAAATTCTATGAACTGCCCATTGGCATCCGTAATGAATACAGCGTCCGTCATGCTTTCCAAGGCTGCTTTTAAAGTTGATTGACTCTCTCTTAAGGATTCTTCCGCCTGCTTGCGTTTGGTGATGTCAACTATTGAGCCTTCTATGTAACCTTTTTCCGAAAAGATCGTTGCTGAAAAGCTTATCCAGATCAAGGATTTATCTTTGCGAATGATTTTTGTTTCATAATCAAAAACAAATCCATTTTTTTTCAGTGTCTCCACCAGTTTATCTCGTCCGCTGGTATCAGCCCAGGCATCGGCAGAATTAAACTTAGCCATGCAGTCCCCAATCGTTGAATATCCTGCCATTTTCGCATATCGTTCATTTATTTCAATCAGTTTACCGTCTGAAATCCCTGTCCTGAATAAGGCGACCTGGGCATTGTTGAACAATACTTTGTATTTTTTTTCACTATCCTTTAGTGCTGTCTCAGTTTTTTTTCGGAGAATGACCTCTGTTTTAAGCCGTTTGTTCCAGATCAAAATAAATCCGATTATAAAAAAAGCGATTCCGATGACACCCAAAACCCATTTTAATACATAGATTTTATTTATACCGTATTCATATCGGATGGAAAGCCACTTATTTCGAATGACGGCATGTTCCTCAGGTGTCATGGACGCAAGTGTCTTATTAATGATGCCGGATAGTTCCGGCCAGTCACTGCGTATGGCCATGGCCTGATTATGATTGTCAAATGGTGTTGGGGCGGCAACCTTTATATTTGTGTATCCCTTTGTCTGTATCGTATAAGTAGTCGATAAAAGATTACCGATATACGCATCAACCAATCCTGTGGAGAGCTCTTTAACAGGAATTTGTGCAAAATTTTTCAGATTGGCTGAAACTACTTTGAGATGGATTCCGGGATAATCTTGTCTCAACCTTTGGTGCATTACATATCCCTCTTCAACAGATACGGTTTTTCCGTTCAAATCATCTATTGAACTGATGAAATCTGAATCTACCCTGGTAAATATAACCCATGGCGCAAAAATATATTCATCTGTAAAGATCATGTCTTTTTTGCGCTCATTTGTAATTTTTGCAGTTGGGACCATGTCCACAACTTCATGCCGTTTTATATACTCAAGCGCCTCGGGCCAGGTCACTTCAGACGCACTAATATACTTGAAATTAATATCATTAACGTTGAATATGTGCGTCAAATAATCTATGGCGATCCCCTGGATTTTTCCATGTGTTAGCATAAATGGTGGAGAATTGCCTATACGAATCCGGACGACATGATGTTCGCTTATCCAGGCTTTCTCTTCAGGGCTCAACTGAAATTTTGAATCACTCCCAGAACATGGTAATGTGATAATGAAAAATATGAGCCAAATGAGATGGACTATTGGATTACGCATTCTTTTTTTTAGCATCAACATTTTTTTCCGATTAACATTTATTGAGACGTTCATTACAGCGTATGTGTCCACGGTTCCTGTGTATTTTTCTTGCCTGGAATTGCAAATAGT
>Ga0233430_1000741_pt1 | contig 54935 bp, 46 predicted proteins | sample SI_118_April2016_2_FD_179883 | JGI IMG/M metagenome (GOLD analysis project Ga0233430, IMG submission 179883) | Seawater microbial communities from Saanich Inlet, British Columbia, Canada - SI_118_April2016_150_MG | ecosystem: Environmental > Aquatic > Marine > Inlet | place: Canada: British... | reverse complement strand
GATTGAAGCATCAGGGTTTGCAGCGATATTGGGATTTAATTTGAGGCAATTGGTGCGTTGCAATAGGGAAAAGATGAAAATGGAAGCAACATAACGGCAAATCATTTCGCGCCAGCGACTATTTAAATATTCTCTGGTGTTATGAAGGTCAAATGGCTCCAGGTGGATTTTTTCTGTAAGACGATTGTGTAGCCCCCCGGTATTGTTAATGATTTTATTAATAATCCATGAGGCAGATGATCCGCAAATGATAAGCTTGATTTTGGGGTTGTCTGACCAGTATTGATTCCAGTAATATTCAAGGTTTTGCAGTAATCGTGAGTTTCGAGTTGCCATCCAAGGAAGTTCGTCAAAAAATAACACCACCTTTTTCTTGTTATTTTGTTCATTAATTGCTTTTGTTAATAAGGCAAACACCTTATTCCAGTCTTTTGTTTTTTCTAAAGATAACCCGTTATAAAATACTTCACCAATGCGAACAATGAAGTTGCTGGTTTGTTCTTCGAAGCTACCGCCTTTAGAGCCTGTTACATTGAAAAAAACAGCGCCTGCTTTGTTCTTAAAAAACTGCTTAACCAAGTAGGTCTTGCCAACTCTTCTTCTCCCGAAAAGTGCCATGAACTCAGGCTGAGACGATTGATAAATTCTTTCAAGGATTTCAATTTCTGCTTTTCTGCCAAAAACATCCATAAGCAAGCCTGTGTTATTGTGCCGAATTGAATGATACTCAATTCGGCACAATAACACAAGCGTCTGAGTGCGCATTTCTCATTGAAATGGCGAATATTACGCGGGCGAAACAGTGCTTTTATAGGTAGCCAGTTCGTGTTATATATCAACTAGATACAAGAATTTTTGTGAGGCACACTACGAGAGTAGCTATTTTCACGGAGTACGCCTATACTCATATCACTAATTTCAGGTTTTTAGAGAGGAACCACCATGACCTTCGTTTTTATACTCATCATCATTGCCATCGTGGCCGTGGTCGCTTTTATCGGCATGTACAACCGGTTGATTCGTTACATTGAAGCCGTGAACAATAACCTCAAACAAATCGACATTCAGCTCGATCGTCGTTTTAAAGTGTTCCAATCACTGATCGAAGTCGTCAAAAAATACATGAACTACGAACAAACCACGTTAAAAGACGTTGTGAAACTTCGTAATCAGGCGCAGACGGCGAGCAAGCAAGGTGATCAACAAGCAAAGATTGATGCTGAAAACCAAATCTCTTCGATTGCCAAAGGGATTAATGTAGTGTTTGAAAACTACCCTGATTTAAAAGCCAGTCAAAATGCATTGCAGCTTCAAGAAGAAATTGTGAATACTGAAAATAAACTCGCGTTTGCAAAGCAAGCTTATAACGACAGTATTGAGCGTTACAATGCGGATAAAAAATCGTTTGTTCAAGCGTTTGTGGTTTCTTGTTTTAAAGACAAGTTGGACAAAACGTTTGTTTATTGGAATCTGCCAGAAGAAACGATTAAAGAACGTGAAGATTACACAGTAAAATTATAAGAGACATTCATGAGTACTTCCTTCCGAGCCTCCGCCGTCGATTGGCGCGAACAATTGCGAAAAAACTCGATCAGAACCCGCTGGGTGATCGGGATTTTTTTATTGATTTACGTCGCCATTGGCGTCCTCTTAGATGTTTATTTATATTCGATGGGCTGGGTGCAATTGGTCGCCCAAGGTGGCGTTATAACGCCGCCAACACCCTCACAAGCGCTGATGGATATCGTGACGTTTCAAGTCGTGCCCTGGGCAACCTTGGTGATGTTAGCGGTTGCAGTGATTTCCATTATCGTTACGTTTAAAATGTATGATCGACTCATGCTACTAGGCACCGAGTATGTCGAAGCTACGCCGGAGAGCGATTCCCTGGAGCTGAAACAGCTTTACAATGTCGTAGAAGAAATGAAGGTAGCGGCGGGGTTGCGCTATATCCCCAAAGTTTATTTAATCAAAGCCGATTACATGAATGCGTTTGCCAGCGGTTACAGTGAAAAATCCGCCATGATTGCGATTACAGAAGGTCTATTAAAAAAACTCAACCGAGCAGAATTACAAGCCGTGATGGCGCACGAGCTGAGCCACATTCGCCATGGCGATATTAAAGTCACACTGGCCGCCAGTGTGCTATCCAACTTAATGTTAATGGCCATTGATATCTTGTTCTATAACGTAATTTTCGGCGGTGGCAATCGTCGCGGTGTTGCGAGAGACTCGAATGTGCTATTGATTGTTATCATGGTGGTGCGCTTTGCCTTGCCGTTAGTGACAGTGCTTTTGATGCTATATATCAGCCGCAAAAGAGAATACATGGCAGACGCCGGTGCCGTGGAATTGTTGCGTGATAACGAACCCTTGGTCAATGCGTTATTAAAAATCCATCATGACCACGAAGGCCATGCAGAAGCGTACGCTGCTGCGTACAATGCAACGCCCCATGATTCTGTACGCCGTGAAGCCTATATTTATGATCCTGTGAAAATGGGTATTGAGGCCGCGACTAGTCCTTCAGATTGGTTTTCTACGCATCCTGGTCTTAAGAAGCGTTTGGCTGCCTTGGGGTATAAAGGTGTTATTGACTAATTGAAAGCAATGGGTAATTGGGTATAATGTCCAATCATTGACAGCCAACAACCGAGCAAAACATGCCCATTTACGAATACGAGTGCCAACAATGCGGACACCAGTTAGAGAAGCTACAAAAATTCAGCGATGCACCGTTAGTGCATTGCCCTGAGTGTGAGCAAGACGCATTGAAGAAATTGATTTCCTCAACGAGCTTCAAGCTGACAGGTACTGGCTGGTACGAAACAGATTTCAAAAACAAAACACTGAAAGAAGACAAGTCCGCACCAAAAAAAGAAGCAAAAGCCGGATCCGCTACGGAGAAAAAGACAGTAACCCCTAAAAGCACGGAGGCTAAAAATGAGTAAGTTTATGGATAAGGGTAAGACCAGGGCGCTGGCGATGATTCGCCGTTATTTGATCGCAGGTTTATTGGTGTGGATTCCACTGCTTGTCACAATTTTTGTGATTCGTTTTATCATTAGCTTGCTGGATCAAAGTCTGGCTTTATTGCCGGCGTCATTGCAGCCCGTGAATGCGATAGGCTGGGATATTCCCGGTATCGGTGTCATTTTGTCGCTAGCGATTTTGTTTTTTACCGGCATGCTTGTCACCAATTTTTTAGGTAAAAAACTGTTTATGTTATGGAATCGCTTCATTAAACGCATCCCGATTGTGCGCTCGATTTATGCCGGCGTTAAACAAATCATGGAAACGATTTTCAGCCCAGGTGGCCAGGCATTTAAACAGGTGTTATTGGTCGAGTACCCTAGAAAAGGCATGTGGAGCATCGCCTTCCAAACCGCCAAAACCACCGATGAAGTGATTAAAGTGGTCGGCAAAGAGATGGTCACTATCTTTATTCCCACAACGCCCAACCCAACATCAGGCTTCCTTATGATGGTACCGCGAGACGAGGTGACGCTTCTTGATATGAGCGTTGATCAGGCCTTGAAGATGGTTATTTCGCTAGGTGTTGTCCAGCCTGCGCCGGGTTCTGATGAGAAGGTTATTCCTGCGTCCTAGCAAAAAAAAGCCGGCATTACGCCGGCTTGACCCAAAAAACGAAGATTTTTTTATTTCTGATTATTATTGATTTGTTGTAGTTCGCTTTGTAGGTGCTTATTGACGATGAGAAGCTGTTTCGCTACTGCTTTTATTTGTTGTTCTAAGTTATTGTAGGATGCCTGAAGGGCAGCTTGCATCGTCAACAAGTCTTTGTGGTTGGCGGTTTGAGCCGCTTCTAATTGTTTTTGTAGCACGGAGACTTGTTTATTAATATGGGTATTTAGTCTCTTTTCGGCAATAACGAGTTGTTTGTTGGTATTGTTTTGCACCGTTTGAATTTGTTGTTGTAGTTGGTTGAGCGCAGCTTGATTATTATTAGAAGTATTAGATCCAGCAAACGCAACATTCGTACCGAGGAGGGCAATGGTCATGGTTGTTAACAAAAATGTCTTCATATTCCTTCCTTATCTTCGGTCAAGACTCTCAAGAGAGAGAGCCGCCCCCGGTTAAAGGGGCGGAAAAATGTCTGTTATTTGATATTATTATCAGACACTTCAGATCAGAATTATTTTTGTTATGTGTCAATAATAGCACATGGATGACCGCTGTGTAAGACATTTCCTACAAAAAACAAAGGAATCGCGCAAATTTTTGCTAACGTGTTGAAATATCATCAGGATTTTTTTCATTTTTTTTTCGCTTTCGCGGCAATCTGTAGAATTTTATTGAATTGCTTTGGTATTTTGGCGGCTTGGGGTACCATTCAACGCTAACAACCTTCCAATAGGAATAAACACATGCGAACAAACTATTGTGCTGAAATAAAAACATCCATGATCGGCGACATCGTCACCGTCTGTGGCTGGGTACACCGTCGTAGAGACCACGGTGGCGTGATCTTTGTGGATTTGCGGGACCGTACGGGCTTGGTGCAAATGGTATTCAATCCTGAGTCGGCGGAGATGTTTGCCGAAGCTGAGCACTTGCGCAGTGAGTACGTCATTCAAGTCACCGGGCGGGTGAAAGAGCGCCCCGAAGGCATGGTGAATGCCGACTTGGCGACAGGAACGATCGAGATCGTGGCAGAATCCATCAAGATCTTTAATGCAGCCAAGACGCCGCCTTTTCCTTTAGATGGATACCACCAAGTGGGCGAAGAAGTCAGATTGCGTTACCGTTATATTGACTTGCGCCGTCCCGAGATGTTGCAGCGATTACAGACGCGCGCCAAGCTTGTTCGAGCGATACGTCATTTTCTTGATGACAAAGCTTTCTTGGATGTTGAAACCCCCATGCTCACCAAGGCAACCCCTGAAGGTGCACGAGATTACCTTGTGCCAAGTCGCACGCACCCGGGAAATTTTTTCGCATTGCCTCAATCGCCTCAGCTTTTCAAGCAATTGCTCATGATGTCAGGCGTGGATCGTTACTACCAAATTGTTAAATGTTTTCGTGATGAAGACTTACGCGCGGATCGACAACCTGAATTCACACAGCTTGATATTGAAATGTCATTTGTGGAAGAACGTGATATTCAGCAGTTAATGGAAACGATGATCAAACAAGTATTCAAAGAAGTACTTGATGTTACCTTGCCTGAATTTCAGCGGTTTACGTACGAAGAAGCAATGACGCGTTTCGGTAGCGATAAGCCTGATTTAAGAATTTCTTTGGAATTAATCGACGTGGCAGATCTAGTCAAAGACGTTGAGTTCAAGGTTTTCTCTGTGCCAGCCAATAGCGATGAAGGTCGTGTCGCGGTTTTAAAGCTGCCTAATGGTTGTAAACACCTAACACGCAAACAGTTAGATGATTACGGTAAGTTCGTCGGTATTTATGGCGCGAAAGGCTTGGCTTATATTAAAGTCAATGATCTTTCAGCGGGCATGAGCGGATTGCAATCACCTATCTTAAAATTCTTAAACGAAGACGTACTGCAAGCGATATTAAAACGCACCGAAGCTGCCACAGGCGATATCATTTTCTTTGGCGCGGATAAAAAGAAAGTCGTTGATGAAGCGATGGGCGCATTGCGTGTGAAATTGGGGCATGATTTACACTTGATCGAAGGTCAATGGGCACCGGCATGGGTAACAGACTTTCCTATGTTTGAAAAAGCCGAAGGTCGATGGCAGCCCTTGCATCATCCTTTCACCGGCACCAGTGCCAGTGTCGATGTGTTGAAAGCCAATCCGGGTGGCGCACTCTCGTGTGCTTATGATATGGTGTTAAACGGCTTTGAAATTGGCGGCGGCTCCATTAGGATCCACGAAGCTGAGATGCAATCAACCGTTTTCCAATTGTTGGGTATCACGGAAGAAGAAGCCAACAATAAATTTGGTTTCTTGTTGGAAGCCTTACAATACGGCTGCCCACCGCACGGCGGCATCGCTTTCGGCGTAGACCGTATCGCCATGCTCATGACAGGCACCGATCATATTCGTGACGTGATTGCTTTTCCAAAAACACAAACAGCAAGCTGCTTGCTGACAGCGGCACCGGCAGCGGTTTCAGAGGCACAGTTGAGCGAACTAGGTGTTCGCTTAAAAAGTAAAGTGGGGAAATAACATGGCAGGACACAGTAAGTGGGCGAACATCAAGCATCGCAAAGCGTCGCAAGATAAAAAGCGCGGCAAGCTGTTCTCAAGATTAATTCGAGCGATCACGGTCGCGGCGAAGCAAGGCGGCGATGTCGAGGCTAACCCAGGTTTGCGTTTGGCGGTTGATAAAGCACTGGCTGCGAACATGACCAGAGACACCATTGATCGCGCGATTAAGCGTGGCGCTGGCGGTGAGGATGGTGTGTCATTAGAAGAAATTCGTTATGAAGGTTATGGGCCCGGTGGTGTGGCTGTGATGGTCGACTGCCTGACAGATAACCGTAAGCGAACCGTGGCGGAAGTGCGGCATGCTTTTTCTAAAGCCGGTGGCAATTTGGGAACGGACGGTTCAGTGGCTTATATGTTTACCAAGCAAGGTATCATCAGTTATGAGCCAGGCAAGGCAGAAGACGATGTCATGGAAGCTGCGATGGAAGCAGGCGCAGATGATATTGTGGTGAACTCGGATGGTTCCATCGATATTATTACGCCACCGGATGTGATTACCTCGGTTAAGGATCAATTGATTGCGGCAGGGTTAACGCCCGACCAGTTTGAAGTGAGTATGGAGGCTTCTCTGAAGGTGGCTTTGGATCAAGACGGCGCTGAAAAAATGCTGCGCTTGTTGGATGTGCTTGAAGATTTGGATGATGTTCAAGAGGTTTATTCGAATGCAGATATTAGTGATGAGGTGTTGCAGGCGTTGTGATGCGGCCACTTGTCATACCGCGACTTGATCGCGGTATCCATGAGGGGGTAGCATGGATCCCGTGGTCAAGCCACGGGATGACATTGTTTGAGTCACGGGATGACGTTGCTTAAGCCGCTGGTTGTGAAAATGTAAGTCGCTTTAGAAGCGCGTAAGGAGAAACAATGCCCATTATATTAGGTGTAGACCCTGGCTCAAGAATGACAGGCTACGGCGTGGTTCGTTTGGACGGCAGTCAGCTTACGCACCTAGACTCAGGCGCGATTGCGATTGCCGGTAAGAGTATCGGCGAGCGTTTGAATTGTATCTTTAAAGAATTAAGCACCATCGTCAAACAATGGACGCCTGAAGTCGCAGCGGTCGAACAAGTGTTCATGCACTTAAACCCCGGCGGTGCCATCAAGCTAGGTCAAGCCAGAGGCGCCGCTATTGTGGCTGCCGCATCATTGGGCTTACAAACGGCCGAATACTCCGCAAGACAAATCAAGCAATCTGTGACTGGTCACGGTGGTGCTGATAAACTTCAAGTCCAGCAAATGGTGGCTCGTTTGCTGCATTTAGAATTACCGCTTCAAAACGATGCCGCCGATGCGCTGGCGGTTGCGATTTGCCATGCGCACACCAACCAAAGCTTGTCACGACTGGGTGGCGCCAAAGGTATACGGAACGGGAGGTTACAATGATTGGCTGGATGAAAGGCACTATTCTCAAAAAACAACCGCCGCATTTGTTGTTGGATGTCCAGGGCGTCGGTTACGAAATCGAAGCCTCAATGACGACTTTTTATGCATTACCCAGTGAGGGTGAGTCCGTAATGCTACACACCCATTTAGCGATCCGAGACGACGCGCACCATCTCTACGGATTTCATGAAGAACGCGAGCGCAAGCTTTTCCGCACGCTGATCAAAGTTAACGGCGTAGGTGCCAAATTAGCATTGACCATACTCTCCAGCATGGAGCCAGATGGGTTTGTGCGAAGTGTCACAGAAAGTGATACAGCTAGTTTGGTGCGTCTGCCAGGGGTGGGTAAGAAGACGGCGGAGCGTTTGATCGTTGAAATGCGGGATAAGCTACAGTCATGGGAAACGACCTTTGGCACGGGCTCTGACGCGGACTCAGCGGGTGTTTTGGCTGGTTCTGTAGGGAAGGTGGGGAATGACGCCATTAGCGCCCTGCAAGCCCTAGGCTACAAGGCACAAGACGCTAAAAAGGTCATCACACGGCTTCTGAAGCCAGGCTTGAGCACTGAGGATGTTGTTAAACAGGCGTTACAGCAGCTTTAGTGAGAAAAACAAAAAAAACTGGCGATTTCCGAAATCTGGTCAATACTTACAGTAGGTTTACGCAACATAAGCGTTGCCTGATTTCATATTAACGAGGGAGTCTTAATGATGAATGACAAACCAGAAGACAAAAAGGTGGATGAATCTGCCGAGGAAAAAGAAGTAAAACAGAGCGCCCCTAAAAGCGCCCCCAAAGAAGATCTGAAACAGGACAGTGGCGATAAAGATGACGCAATGAACAAATTCACGAACTGGATCAAAGAAAATCCTGTCGCCAGCATCGTGATCGCGATCATCATTATTTTGATTCTTTGGGCGATTTTCTAAGAAAGCTGTTTTATATTTAAGTAAATTAAACCCGGGCGGTGGTCTGCCTGGGTTTTCCTGCGTCTGGTTTTTGCTGATACCTTGCGGGCGTACGTGATTAGGGGTTCTGTTAATCTTTTACTGTAGGTGGGTTGGATAGTTATTTGTTTAAAGGGCGCGACAGAAAAAAACCGTATTTTTTTTAATGGTTTTACACATTTGTCAAAAAAATGTGTTAGAATCCCAGGTAATGCGTAAGCTATATCGTGCAGATTGTGTAGGTGATGAGCTGCTCGAGATAAGCAATAGCTTGTTGATCTCAATGGAACGTGATCAAAGTATAGGCTGTTTTCAAATATTGAAATGATGGCCGCAGAACAATAGGTGAATAATACTAATTTTTAACACACCTCTGAGGTTAAGCTGATTGTCTCGTCTGAGGCCTTGTAGGTTTAGGTGGCAGGTGTATGGATCTGTTATAGAAGCGGGAAGAAGATTATGAAAAATGCTAAGAACTATCCGGATTTAAACTTGTGTATTGCTGTCAGCATGGATAGTGATGATTTTGAAGGAAAGAAATTAGGAAAGCTTTTGGGTTTTGCGGGGCAATTTAACTCCGTTGAAATTCAATTGGGCGATGGTACCTTGCATGCGAAAACGCTGAAAATCTTTCACCCTGAGTGGACGGAGGCTAAGCTTTTAGAAAAATCAAATCAAACAGGCAGTGCTTGGTGGGCAAGAAACTCTGGCCTTATAAAAGAAATGCTTGGAGGCGCTTTAAAGCTGGATGAACAGGGTGAGCCGGGGCATTGGGTCTGGACTGAAAGGACAGATTACAAGCCTAAATTGTTAGAATTCCGGGAAATGCGGAAAAAAGATGCATCGATTAACCAGGCTTTCAGCTTGACAAAAAAAGAAGTGATGCCCCGATTTATGAAAAAGTTAGGCGCCTTGGCCTTAAAGAAGAAAAATTTCTCACAAGAGCAATACGCACGTTACATCACAAACTATCAATTACAACACAACTCCCCTTCGTTTGCGGCGGCAGAAGATGCCTGTATGTTGAGTGCTGGGCGCGCGCGCTGCGACGTGTTAGACAATAAGTATGGTAAGCACTTTGTTGCGCAACAATTTGAGAATTATCTAGAAGAAGAAGTCGTTGTTATTCACTTCAGTAGGTATTGGGAACAATTGGGGTATGATAGGCTCGCGTATCCAAATAAAATCACTTCAGCTCTGCTGCTTGCCAGCAAAAAATTTAATACAACGAGTGGGTTAAAGTGGGAGGCTGTCAAAATACGGATAAAAACTGAAAAGCATGGAGATGCTTTTGAGCATATGATCGTAAGGAAAAACAACTTTTATATGAGCAGCGCTGATGGGGAGCTGAAAAAGAAAAGTGGAAAGCTGCAGCGTAAGAATGGATCTGCAAATTGTTCCATGCAACTTAGTGCAACGTATAAAGCGATTTTGCTACAGTTGAATAGCGCTTTAGTTTTAGCTTCTATGCTGCCGGAGTTTCAGAAAAGCATGCTGATTCGTGCGGTTTTTGACATGTTAGGCGAGGTGGGTTCTGATCAAGTAGTTAGAAGAGCTCTAGAGGGCGGCCCAAATAACGCTTTAGCCGCTGACCGTCAATTTGTTATAACGGATTTGCCTAAGATTAATAAGCAATACTACAGTCCTCGGTACAATGATAGCCCGCAGGCATCTTCTCCTAAGGCCTTCCCATTGATTATTAATCCACTGGTGCCGCTCACCTCCTCTAGCAGCACACTTTTTAGGAGTAACTCTTTTTCTGGGCCATCGCCTATTCTTACTCTTGCGGCCAGCAAGAAGGCGAGCGAAGTAGTTAAGCTCGTAAAGACAAGCCCCTGACAGTTTGTTCAAACTTTTCTTTGGTGAATGGTTTTACCATAAACCCGGTAATGCCAGCAAGTGCGCAGGCTGCTTTTGTCGCTTCATCTTCGTGAGCGGTTAAGGCGATAATAGGCGTGTTTTTGTTGGTCGTATCTTCTTTGATGCGTTGCGAGGCGTCACATCCGCTCATATCACCTAGGCCAACATCCATAAGAATAAGATCGTATTTTTTCTGGCCGGCTAATTGTATAGCTTCCAATCCGCTGCATGCAGTATCGACGGTGTGCAGCATATTATTTAATACAAATTGCGCCATTTTTCTTGCAATACGCGTATCTTCGACCAAAAGAATAGTTAAGTTACTCATTGCTGTGCCTCTTGCCCTTGTTGGTTGTTTGGTGCTCCAGCGGGATCGTAAACGGCAATGTGCATGAAAAGATCGAGCCTTTACCTAAGGTGCTTTCTACTTCAATATCGCCGTCCAAATCTGCAATAAATTGTTTGACTATTTTTAGGCCTAAACCTAGGCCTCGATATTTACCTTGATTGGAAGGATTTAATCTTGAAAATTTCTCGTAGATATAATCTTGGTGATTTTCCGAAATGCCTATGCCCGTATCTTCAATGGTAATGTTAATGATTACTTTACGTTTGTCCGCGTCTTCGCTTAATACGGCTGTTGCAATGCGAATAAACCCTGTCTTTGTGAATTTAATGGCATTGCTGACGAGATTGACTAATACTCGATATAATCGAAAATTATCGCCGATGACGACGTCTGGGATATGTTCGTCGTGCTCATAATGCAATTTTAATTGCTTGGCGTTGGCTGCGGGCGTTTCAAGTTTAATCAGCTTGCTAAGTAGCGTTTTGAAATGAAATTTTTTGTGTATAAGAGGCAGGCTGTTAGCTTCAATATTTGAAAAGTCGATAATATCGTTAAAATAATCTAATAGTTCTTTAGCACAAATCATTAAGTCGTCTAAGTCTTCTCTTTTTTGCGGGTCATTTTCTTTTGTAAGAAGAATGTTTGCCATGCCAAAAACACCGCTTAGAGGTGTTCTAATATCATGTTGCATATTTTTAATAAATTCTGTTTTAGCTGAATTGGCTTTTTCTGCTCGCTTTTTGGCGATCTTGAGTTTTTCCTCCATAATTTTTCGGTCACTAATATCTAGCGAAATGCCAAGAATACCTGTCACTTCACCGGCGTGGTTCTTTAATGGCGTTTTGTTGGTGTAACCGACGAGTAAGGAGCCATCAGCGCGGTGACCACTTTCTTCAAAGGCTTGGGGAATGCCAGTATCCATAACCTCTTTGTCATTCTTGATTAACAAATGCGCCTTTTCCTTCCATGGCAGGTCATGGTCGGTTTTGCCTATAACATCAAGCCGTGAGTTTAGGCCGACAGTTTTGGCCATATTGTCATTGCATCCCAGATAACGAGAATGGCGATCTTTCCAATAAAGGTGACCCGGAGTGTGAGCAATGATATTTTCAAAATAATCACGAATATGAATCGCATATTCTTCAATGGTTTTGTCGGTAGTAACGTCCCGTCCTGTTATCTCTTTCATTAAGACGGCCATATTTTCTTTAAGTTGTTTTTCCTGGCGCTCATAAGTTTCTGTTGCTTTTTTGAGAGCCTCTTCTCTAAGCTTATAGTCGGTAATATCAAAAGAAATACCTAGAATCCCCGTTGGTTTTTTTGTATTGTTGCCATAAAAAGGTACTTTATGCGAGAGAAAAACCGCTTTTGATCCGTCGGGCAAGGTGACGGCTTCTTCGACGATATAGGGTTTTTCTGAGCGCATCACTTCTAGGTCGATGGCTCTTACTTGTGATGCTTCGCCGCTAGAAAGGATTTCATAGTCCGTTTTTTCGAGTAAGTCTTTTCCTATTTTGCAGCTTGCTGAATATGAAAAAGTCTTGGCTTGTAAATCATTGCATAGTTTGTAATCGCCATTGCGGTCTTTAAGGTAAACATGCCCTGGCATGAGGGCGATCACGCTTTCTAGGTCTTTAAGTTTTGCTTGCAGATGGGCGTTTTTTTGTTCCAGACGAAAAATATAATCATCATCCATCTCTGGCTGGATTGCCGTGTTAAGATGTTCCATATTCTTGGCCTTCTTAAAAACAATGGAGGAGTATGGTTAAATTGTACCACAATACCTCTGATTTTTTAAAGGTATTTTGCATTCATTCGTCAGCATGTTCAAAAACAGACCACCATGCCTTTCGGTTAACCTATCCGCGGTTTATTAATCTTTTACTGTAAGTGAGCTTGATAGCCATTTGTTTAAAGGAAGCGACAGGAAAAAACCGTATTTTTTTTAATGCTTTCGCACATTTGACGAAAAAATGTGTTAGAATCCCTGGTAACGGTGTAAGCTATGTCGCGCAGGTTGTGTAGTCGATCGGCGAGGGATGATTGGGGCATAATACATTTGATCAAGAGGCGTACAAATAATATGAAAAAATCACCATACAGAAGGAAAATCTATCATTTGCGGGCAGCCTGTCGCCGTTCCGATTCTTTTGTTTTAGGGAGGAATGCAAATGAATAAGAAATGGAAAGTAATGACAGCTCGTTTTCCTGGTCATGGAGGAAGGTCGCATTATCGTGATGTTCCGGAAGATTTAGAGACGGCTTCGGATTCAAGCTCAAGCTCAAGCTCAAGCTCAAGCTCAAGCTCAAGCTCAGACGTAGAGTCACCCAAAAAGAAATCTGCATGGACTCCGTTACCAGATGAGTGTAGTGCGCTTATAAGTGTTGGCAAGGAGCATTTCAAAGATCAGTATTTAAAGGCGTTAATTGGTAGTTTTGACCGTATATTTAGCAGCGCCACACTTATTGTGGCGGGGACTTTGCAACGCTATAACATAGCAATCATCAAAGGCCAGACGCCAATGCAAGCTTACGCGGATGCAAAAAAGCAAGAAGACCTCTTTATAGCTCTAGTGAGGAGATATGCGCAGCAATTGCGCTTGCTTAAAAAAGCGCTCAATGTGGTGCAGTCTAGTTGTAACTTTAAATATATTCCTTGGGGTACGTACAAAAATCATACTGATTTTGAGGCGCGTTTATTTGAAGTGAACCAGTTACTGCAAACAGATCCCTTCAAGCGTGCGCTGGCAGAGACGGTAGGCGCGTTTTCTGAGAAGCATTTGCATGAGGACTTTTTTCTTCGAAGTAGGTATAAGGCTGGTAAAAATATACCGGAAACACAACCGACAGCAGCATTTTTTCGCGAATGCTTTGGTGAATTATCAAAAGAAGTTAAAGCTAGATTCAGCGAGAAAATATTCAAAAAAAATGGATCGTTGCGTCCCGATATATTTCTTCGTGAATACTTTGAGCTGGCACCGAAAGAAGAGCGTACTGTGTTTACCAAGATATTTAAAACAAATTCTGAAATTTTCCTTGTGACAGAATGTGCGGCAATGTGGCAATGGGAAGGGTTGATAGTCTATCCAAGTGGCGCATCTCCGATTCTTCAGGCTATGACTGATTATATCAATAAAACGCGCGATAAGGCACGACAGTTAGATGAGAGTGCATCTGTGCCCAAGAATATTAGTTGGCAGACAGTAAAGAGAAAGGATGTTACGGTCAAAAACGTTCAAAACATTATAGATGCGGCAAAGGAAGAAGACTCGAGCTTTTTAGATACGGCTTTATTGCAGCTTCCAGATGACAAGGTAAAGCAATTGATCGGTGCCAACAACCCCAAGGGCAAGCAAAGAAGGCAGAAGAGCGTGTCTGTTATTACTGACCTTGGTTCAAAAGTTTCTTTCTATACTGCTACAGGTCTGACGCCAACGACCATTCAGCAGCATCAAAATCAGACAGGGGGAGGGATGCCGTCGAAGCAGGAGCAAACCGAAGACTGGTTTAGGGGTGTGACAGTTGGCTTGCAAGTTAAATTTACTTCTGTTTTAGATCAGCAACCTGATGAGCGCAAAGCATTCTTGGCTCAACTCTTATTCTTAAAGGGTATGATTAGTGGATTGCAAGGTGAATTACGCACCTACTCTTCTCCTCGACATTCAATTTCAGGACAAACTTTTGGCCTTGTGTCATAAAGTTTATCTGTATACGAAGTAGAGGCGGTGCTGCTGCTATATTCCGTTCTGGCAGACTTTGTTTTGTGGCGGCTTGTTTTGATTGATATCTTTATGGAGCAGTGAAATGTGTGATGACAGTTGTCGTGCTCTTAAGCAAGAGCTTGCTGAAATCAAAAAACAGAACAAACACTTACTACACCAACTGCAAATCGCAGACGATATCTTTTCTCTTTTACCAAATCACGTATATTGGAAAGACAAAGAAGGTGTTTACCAAGGGTGTAATAATGCCCAAGCAAAATCCCTTGGCTTTACTCTGGGCAGCGACGTGGTCGGAAAGACCGATACGGATTTGCCTTGGCATGCAGGTGCCGCACGTTTTAAAAAAATCGATCAAAAGGTTATGTTTAGTAGGAAGACCATGACGGCGGAAGAAAAATCCATTTTGCCTGATGGTTCTAGGGTTGTGTTTTATTCGACTAAAACGCCTTTGTATGATGCTGCGAATGAGGTCATTGGTATTCTGGGTATTTCCGTTGATATTACGCGACTTAAACAACAGGAAATTGAGCTGAAACACGCGAAAGAAAACGCTGAGATAGCCAGTCAGGCGAAATCAGAATTTATTGCCAACATGTCACATGACATTCGCACGCCGATCACAGGCATGCTGGGGTTGACTCAGGATCTGTTAAATACGGTCACGCAAATTAAGACTGCGCCGAACATTAAGTTGGCGACAGATATAGTAGTGCCACAAGATGTCCATCTATTAAGTGAGCTGCTTGAGGTGGTGCGTCGCAATGCGCCTTTGCTTTTGGGGGCTACTGATGAGCTTTTGCAATTACTCAATGAAATTCTGGATATTGCCTCTTTAGAGTCGGGCAAAGTGACACACCATGCAGAGATATTCGATGTGCGTGATTTAATGAAGCATAATATTGCATTGCTTCAACCTATTGCACAGCATAAAAAGCTGAATTTAACCCTTGATATTGATCAAACAATACCAGGCAAGCTTTATGGGTTGCGCGCTTATTTTGATCGTGTCTTGCTGAATTTGATAGGTAATGCTTTAAAGTTTACTGAAGTTGGTTTCGTGAAAGCTCGGGTCTCTCTGGCTGACGTTGCTGAAAAAGAAAATCAGAAAGATAATAAGGTCACCTTGAAGCTTTCAGTGGAAGACAGTGGTATTGGTATTCATAAAGATAAATTTGCCACGATTTTTGAGCGATTTACGCGGTTAACTTCCTCGTATCAAGGTTTATACAAAGGAACAGGGCTGGGGCTTTATACGGTTAAGTGTTACGTCGAGGCGATGGGCGGCAAAATTTTGCTCGATAGTGAAGTCGGCCAAGGCTCTTGTTTTACCGTGCTATTGCATTTCACGGTGTCCGACCAAATCGACCGACCTAGGCACTTAAGTCATCAGCAACAGCTATCAGAAAATGCAGCAACAATGGTAGAGAAAAAGATAACATCCGTGCAGTCCACGATTTCCGGGGATGCAATAGCCTGCATTTTAATTGTAGATGATAATGCGCTTGCGGCGATGGCTGTGGCGGTAATGTTAAAATCATGTGGCTGTGTCACTGAGGTTGCGGAAGATGGTGCGCAGGCGATAGAGAAGGTGCGAAACAAAAACTACGCTTTAATTTTCATGGATATCGGTCTGCCAGACATGACCGGTGCTGAGGTGGCAAAACGGATCCGCGCCATGAAAGAGAAAGAAAAATCCCAGGTGCCCATTGTGGCTTTAACGGGCCATGCTAGCGACCCAGAGCGACGGCAAGAATGCCTTGGTGCTGGCATACAGGAGATATTAAGTAAACCAGCGTCGGTCGCGGTATTGCAAGACACGTTTCAGCGATTTGTGGTTCATGGCAGAGAAGTGTAAAGTCGAAGTTACTCCACCCGCCCATAAACATCCTCCAACCGAACAATATCATCCTCCCCCAAATAACCCCCAATCTGCGTCTCAATAATATGCAAATCCTCAGTGCCAACATTAGTCAAACGATGCTTGGCTTCCTTGGGGATGTAGGTTGATTCATTCTGCTTGAGCGTGAGCACCTGGTCGCCATTGACCACTTCAGCCAAACCCGCCACAACCACCCAGTGCTCTGCGCGTTGATGATGCAATTGCAAAGAAAGCTTAGCGCCAGGTTTGACCATGATGCGCTTGACTTGAAATTGGCCTTCTTGCAGGAGGCTTTCGTAGTAGCCCCAGGGGCGTTGTACTTTAGTGTTCATTGTTTGAGGTGTCCTGGTGGGCGTTGATTAAAAATAAGCGCTTATTTTAACATTATTGGACGGTGTAAATCTATAGATTGCTGTTGTATTTGGATCCCGCGGTCAAGCCGCGGGATGACAGTGCGCGATGGGTGAAAAAAAGCAACCATCCCTTGGCGCTTCCAACCCTTTCCGTTAAACTGATGCTTGCAGCGGGAGAGGCGCTGCTTAACCTTGAAATGAGAACGATTTATGCAAGAAAACACGCGAGTCACGGGCGCTGAAGCGATCGGTGCAGAAGATGTCGTTGATCGAGCGATTCGACCTAAGTTGTTGGCCGAATACATCGGGCAGCCGGCGGTGCGTGAGCAGATGGAGATTTTTATTCAGGCGGCTCGCAAGCGCCAAGAACCGTTGGATCATGTGTTGATTTTTGGCCCGCCGGGGTTGGGGAAGACCACGTTGGCACATATTATTGCGCATGAAATGCATGTTAGCTTAAGGCAAACCTCAGGGCCAGTGCTGGAAAAAGCGGGTGATTTAGCGGCATTGTTGACTAACCTGGAAGAGGGCGATGTTTTGTTTATTGATGAAATTCATCGCTTAAGCCCGGCCATTGAAGAAATTTTGTACCCCGCCATGGAAGATTACCAGCTCGACATCATGATTGGTGAGGGGCCGGCGGCGCGATCCATCAAGCTGGATTTACCAGCCTTTACCTTAGTGGGGGCGACAACGCGTGCTGGGTTGCTAACCTCGCCGTTGCGTGATCGTTTTGGCATTATCCAACGCCTAGAATTCTATTCCGCCAAAGACCTGGCAACCATTGTGATGCGTTCAGCGACGCTGTTAAAAATTGTCATTGATGAAACCGGTGCGGCTGAAATTGCCAAGCGTTCGCGCGGAACGCCCCGTATCGCCAACCGATTGTTACGGCGTGTAAGGGATTATGCCGAAGTCAAAGCCGATGGTGTGATCAGTGGGAAGGTTGCGGCGTTAGCGTTGGATATGCTGAACGTTGATATGGAAGGCTTTGACATGATGGATCGCAAATTGCTAAGTGCATTGCTTGAAAAATTTGATGGCGGGCCTGTGGGCGTTGAGAGTTTGGCGGCGGCGATGGGCGAAGAGCGCGGTACGATTGAAGATGTCATCGAGCCGTTTTTAATTCAACAAGGTTTTATAATGCGTACACCTCGCGGCCGTGTTGCCACGAAAAATGCGTATCTACATTTTGGTTTAACGGTTCCTGATGCAATAGGGCATCCAACCATGAGCTTATTTGACGAATGATAAACGGAGACAACATCCATGCATAACCCAGTGATTTTATCGTATTTCTTTTCATCCAGCATTATCGTGCAGATTGTGATTTTAATCCTACTGCTAGCATCCCTGGCATCCTGGACGATTATCTTTCAACGCACGTTTTACATTGGTCGCGCAAGACGCGGCGTGAAGCGTTTTGAAAAAACGTTTTGGAAAGCCAAAGACCTCAACGCGTTTTACAAAACCATTGAAAAAAAGGGCGATAAAAACGAAGGGCTGGCCGCGATTTTCCACGCAGGCTACCACGAGTTTTTATTACTAAGAAAACGCTACCCCAATGACACAAAAGCGGCATTCGATGGTGTGCAACGTATCATGCGCGCAGCGGTGGCGTTTGAAGAAGATGAGTTAGAGTCGCATCTTGCCTTTTTGGGAACGGTAGGTTCGACGAGTCCGTACATCGGTCTCTTTGGCACGGTGTGGGGTATCATGATGGCGTTTCACGCGCTAGGTACTGCGCAGCAAGTAACGATTGCCATGGTTGCCCCCGGTATTTCAGAAGCATTGGTCGCAACAGCGGTGGGCTTGTTCGCAGCAATCCCCGCGGTGATTTTTTATAATCGCTTTGTTAATCGCACCGATCGTATTTTAAACCGCTATGATGCGTTTCAAGAAGAATTCATTAGCCTTTTACATCGCACAGATATAAGCGAGGATGCACATGCGTAACTTGCGTCGTCCCGGTCGTCGTATTATTTCAACCATCAATGTGGTGCCCTACATTGATGTGATGCTTGTATTGCTGGTTATTTTTATGATTACCACGCCGCTCATGACACAAGGGGTGCATGTTAACCTTCCCAAGGCGAATGCCAGGGTGATTCCCGTTGTTAAAAATGATGTGCCGATTGTGGTCTCTGTGAATCAGCAAGGCCGTTATTTTGTGAATGTCTCACCGACACCGACGGTGCCTGTGACAGCAAGCCAATTAGTGAATTTAATTGCGGCTGAAATGGCTGTAGCCAAACAAAACAATCAATCACAAGCCGTGTTTATCAAAGGCGATGCGCACGTTGGTTATGGTGAAGTCGTGCGAGCGATGGTGCTGATGCAGCAAGCAGGCGCAGGACAGATAGGTCTGTTAACTAAATCATTACCTAAAACAACGGAACAGCAAAATGATCTTTAAGCGTCGGCGTCAACATTCTGTGTTATCTTTTCTGCTGTCTTTTGTGATTCACTTGTTTATCATCGGTTTTCTTTTGACAGGTGCCGGGTATTGGTATCACATGGATCAAGCCAAAGCATCTGCCGATAAAAAAGCAGCATCACGGCCGATCGTGAAAGCTGTGGCGGTGAATCAATCGGTGGTCGAAAATCAGATTCGTGCTATTAAAACCCGTGCGAAAATGAAACTAGAGAAACAGCTCGCATGGCAAGCGCATTTGCAACAAATGGCCGAGCAAGCTGTGGCGAAAAAAACAGGGGCGGAGCAACATTTAGCGGAGCTGCAAAAAGAAAATCAACAAGTGAAACAATTAACCGAGAAGATGCAGGATAAAGCGCGGGCGCAGCTTGCTTACCTTCGTGCGTTGCAAGCACAGGCGGAAGCCAAGCTTAATATGCTCCAAGCACAGCAAAAAGCGATTGAAACACAGAATACAGCGATCTCAAAGAAAATGTTGTTAACGCAAAAAGCGATTGCCAACGAGCAATCCAGCCGACAAAAAGCGGCATTGCAAGCACGGTTGCAAAAAGAGCAAGCAAAGCAAGCCGCGTTAAAACAACAGCAATTATTCAATCAGCTTTCTAAATACAAAACGCTGATTTTAAATGACATTGGCAAGCAGTGGATTATTCCGCCGGGTGCGAAGAAAAATGTATCGTGCAAGTTGCTCGTGGATTTAGACGCCATGGGGCGTGTGATGAATGTGAAAGTGTTGGTGTCTAGCGGTGATCCTGTGTTGGATCGTTCTGCTGTGACCGCGGTGTTGAAAGCATCGCCGTTGCCTTTGCCGAAAATACCCGCGCTGTTAAAACAGTTTAAACAGATCGAGCTGACGGTGAAGCCGGAAGGGCTTTTGAATGAAGAGGTGAATTTGTCTTGAGGTATGACATGATCGATTTTGGAGTAATCTGGAATTTGTCATACCGCGACAGATGTTATAATGGATCCCGTGGTCAAGCCACGGGATGACTTAAGCCGTTTGTCATACCGCGACTTGATCGCGGTATCCAGTGAGATGCTACAATGGATCCCGTGGTCAAGCCACGGGATGACATGGGTTGAGACAGGGGTGTTTGCTTGGAATGATGCGAAGTTAAAGGAAAAGAAAACGATGAAAAAACACATTGCCACGTTATTACTAGCGCTCACATTTCTTCCGTGCGTGTCATCTGCCGCACTGAACCTAGAGCTAACACGTGGCACCAACGCGAAAATCCCCGTAGCGGTTTTGCCCTTTGCATGGCACGGCACACAAAAGCAACCGCCTTTGAAGCTGTCAGACATCATTCAGCATGACTTGTATTTAAGCGGGCGATTTCAATTGGCCAACGCACAAGGAACAACGGCGAAGCCACTGCCCAATAAAGTGGCCGACATTAATTTTGCTGACTGGCGTAAACAAGGTTTAAACAGTCTTGTGCTCGGTGCTTTGCAGGCGCAAGGTGATAACCAATATCAAGTGCGTTTTTCGTTGGTGAATCTATTTAAAAACAAACAACAAATCGCACCGCAATCTTCAGACAATGCAGGGTTTAATCCTCAGAATAACCCGGTGCTTGCTTCGAATGTTTTCACCGTCAAAACAGCGCAACTGCACGATGCCGCACACAGAATCGCAAATCAAGTGTATCAACAACTCATAGGCTCGCCTGGGTTTTTTACCTCCAAAATAGCCTATGTTCTTGTTAAGAAGAAAACAGGTCAAACGCGACAATATTCATTAATGGTGGCTAACTTTGATGGCTCTGATCCACAAACCGTGCTGAGCTCATCGCAGCCTATCATGTCACCAGCTTGGTCACCTGATCGTAAAACGCTAGCTTATGTCTCCTTTCAAACAGGCGTGCCAGCGATTTATACCTTTGATCTGATTCATGAAACACGTCGATTGATTGCGAGTTATGCTGGTATTAACGGCGCGCCTGCTTGGTCGCCCGATGGCAAAAAGCTAGCGATTGTGCTGTCAAAATCAAGTAACGCCAAAATCTATCAGCTCGATTTATCGAACGGTCGCTTAACACAATTAACCTTTGGTTGGGCGAGCGATACCAAGCCGTCTTGGTCGCCGGATGGCGCATCATTGGTTTTTACTTCGAACCGCAGCGGCACCCCGCAAATTTATCAATTGAATCTCGCGTCAAAACAAGTTACTAAACTTTCATTGCGAGGGATTTATAACGTTGATCCAGCTTTTTCACCGGACGGGCAGTCGGTGGTTTTTATTCATCAGCGCGCTACGGCGTATGACGTTGTCATAAAAAATCTAAACACAAAAAAAATGCGCTATCTTACGCGCGGACAAATGGCTGATTCCCCCAGTTTTTCACCGAATGGAGGTGAGGTTATTTATTCAGTGCTGATTAATGGACAGAGTCGTTTGGCGTTGATTACCTTGAGTGGCAATGTGCAAGAGCTATTGCCAGCCAAGTCTGGTGATCGTGTTGAACCTGCGTGGAGTTAAGAATGAAACATTATGTGCTTTTAGGGGTTGTTGTTGTCGTGCTTTCCGCCTGTGCAAAACGGCCGACGGCACCCGTGCAAGGCGTGGGTCAAGTTGTCACGAGCAGCGTTATGCCGCTGACAAGCAACGGTAAATTTGCACTAGGCCCGCATCAAGGCTTGTTAAATACGCGGCAATTTTATTTCCGTTGTAACTCAACGCTGCTGCCTAAAGCAGCGTATGCTGCGTTAGATGCGCACGCGCAATATTTAAAAGCGGATCCGTCAGCACGTATTGAATTACAAGGATTTACGTCAGCTAAAGGCAGCCACGAATATAACATTACCGTGGGCGAGCGTCGTGCGAATAGCGTTAAAGATTTTATGGCATTGCATGGTGCGCGTGTAGAGCAATTAACAACAGTAAGTTATGGCGAGGAGCAAGCCTATCCTTTGTCAGAGAGAAAGGATGCACAAGATTGTCGCGTTGATTTAATTTATACAGCAGCTTAAGGAGAAAAAGCATGAAGCGTTTCTTAATGGTTTTATTGGTGTTGCTACCTACTTTGGTTCTTGCACAGGCGGCGCCTAGCGGACCTATGCCTGTCGCAACCCAGGCCGCTGTGTTACCTCAGGTGGTCAATCCGACGTTTGCTTCAGCTATGCCTTCTGCGCAAGCCCAAGCCCAAGCCCCACAACCGATATCACTTCAACAACAGGTTAACCAATTGCGTCAAAGCATGGCTGATTTTCAAGGGTTATTGGAGATTCAAGGAAATCAATTGCAGCGTTTGCAGATGCAAGTGAAATTAATGCAGCAAGACACAGGTTCTGTTGGCGCATCGACGAATGCTTCGGCTCCCAATAAAAATACTAGCATGCCGGATACTTCAAGCAGCGCTGATGGGCAATCTATGTATCAAACCGCCTACCAAGCGATTGCTAATAAACAATATTCACAAGCAGAACAATCCATGAATGCGTATTTGGCAAAATACCCGAACGGCAAAAACGCTGCAAAAGCACATTATTGGCTTGGAGAACTCTATGCTATTGCTGGCGATCAAAAACAAGCGGTAAGCCAGTTAAATACAGTAGTTAGCAATTACCCCGATTCATCCAAGGCACCTGACGCCATGTTAAAGCTTGGCATGATAGCCTATGGAAGTAATCAATACGCCCAAGCAAAAGCTTGGTTTAGTCAGATCAATGCAAAATACGCCAACAGCAGTGCGGCGCGTGTCGCATCGCAACAATTGCTTCAGCTACAAAAAGCAGGGTATTGAAGGCATGAAGCTTCCTCAATACATTGCACATCGTGGCGCAGCATCTTGCGCACCTGAAAATACCGTGGCTTCCATGCAGCGAGCCAAAGCCCTTGGTGCGACGTGGGTGGAGTTTGATGTTCAATTAACGAAAGATGAAGCGGTGGTTGTGATTCATGATGAACAAGTGGATCGTACTACGAATGGCACGGGGAAGGTGAATGCCTTTTTGTTGCAAGATGTTTTAGCCTTAGACGCGGGTTCTTATTTTGATGCGAAGTTTTCCAAAGAGAGCATTCCTGAGTTTTCAGCGTTTTTAAAAACATTAGGAACGTTAGGTTTAAATAGCAATGTCGAATTAAAAGCTTCTGTGGGGCATGAAGATGTTTTATGTCGCAAAGTATTAGATGCTTTGCAATCATTGTGGCCTGCAAATTTTGAGCCGCCTATCCTTTCTTCATTTAACCCCGTCATCATTGAAACCCTGAAAAAGCTACAATGCCCTTATCCTATTGCCATCCTGCTTCACCATTGGGATGACCGATGGCTGGCGTTCGCGCAGGACATAAAGCCAGTTTCTGTGAATGTCAGAGCAGAGGTATTGACAGCGGCGAGAGTCAAAGCGATTAAGCAAGCGGGCTATGGATTATTATCTTATACCGTTAATACGCTAGAAAAAGCAGACGAATTATTCGCCTGGGGTGTTGATGGTATTTTCACCGACCGTATTGGTCTTTTTACTGGAATCAATGAATGAGAATACTACTGGTTATCGCGCTTGGGTTGATGATGACATTATGTGGTTATGCAGGTGCGCAACCACCGCCCATTAGAATTGTGTTCTGGCATTCACTGGCAGGTAAGCCCGGTTTTGCGATTAATAAAATAACGCACGATTTTAATCAATCACAACACAAATACAAAGTGATCAACATGTATAAAGGTGATTACAACACCACGCTCACGGAATTAATCGCGGCTTATCGTGCTCACAAACAACCAGCCATGAGTCAAGTGTTGGAAATTGGCACAGCTACGATGATGGCTGCGAAGCCTGCCATTGTCCCGGTGTATCAAGTCATGCAACAAGGCGGCTATCAGCATTTTAATCGACGCGTATTTTTGCCCGCGATTGGTTTATATTATTCCAATGCCAAAGGGCAGATGATGGCAATGCCACTCAACGCGTCATCTCCCGTGCTTTATTACAATAAGACCATCTTTAAAAAAGCGGGCCTGAATCCAAATCATCCACCTGCCACGTGGCCTGAGCTGGCCAAGGATGGTCGGAAAATCATTAAAGCAGGTTATCACTGCGCCTACACTAGTACTTGGTTATCCTGGATTCAATTGGAAGAATTTAGCGCGTGGAATAATATTCCTTTTACAACGCAAGCAAATGGTTTCGCGGGGGTTAATAAGGTGAAAGCCCTTTATGATAACTCTTTGGTGTTAAAACAAATAACGGCACTGACAAAGTGGGAAAAATCCGGTATCTTTCAGTATGGTGGGCGAGGGGATAATGCTCAAACGCTATTTACCAGCGGGCATTGTGCGATGTTTACACAATCCTCGGGTTCGCGAGGTAGTTTATTAAGCAGCGTACAGTTTGCGATGGGTATGGCACCGATGCCTTATTGGCCCAAGATTAAAAATACGCCGCAAAACAGTATCATTGGCGGCGCATCCATTTGGGTGATGCGAGGTTATTCACCCAAGGTGTATCGCGGCGTTGCGGCCTTTTTCCATTATTTGATGCGGCCTAAAGTGCAAGCATTCTGGCAGAAAGAGACAGGTTATATGGTGGTTACAAAAGCGGCCTATAAAGCAAGCCTACAGTCGGGTTATTATCAACGTAATCCGGGTTCAGACGTTGCGATCAAGGAATTAACCAATAAACCACCCACTGCTAATTCAAGAGGGATCCGATTGGGTAATTATTTACAGATTCGCATGGTGAATGACACCGCGTTGGAAGCGGCGTTTTCACATCAAATGACACCTAAGCAAGCATTGCGTTATGCTGAGAAGCATGCCAATCATTTACTCGCGCGGTTCGCAGAAATGACGGGGACCTCTTCGTAATGTTGAAACGCTCGCATTTCAAAGTAAAAACCCTGGCGTATTTGTTGGTGCTGCCACAGATGTTAGTGACCGTCGTTTTTTTCTTTTGGCCAGCGCTGAAAGCGTTTTACGAATCTTTCTTTATCGAAGATCCTTTTGGTATTCATCATCATTTTGTGTGGTTTCGTAATTTTGTTGAATTGTTTCATAGCAGTGATTATTTACATTCGTTGTTTATCACCTTTGTTTTTAGTTTAGCGGTTACCGTGCTGACCTTGTTTGGCGGTTTATTCTTCGCGGTTTTGGCAGATCGTGTGACGAAGGGGCGAACGGTTTACCAGAGCTTGTTGATTTTGCCTTATGCGGTAGCGCCGGCCATTGCGGGTGTCTTGGTTCGCTTCCTCTTTGATCCAGCGATAGGCATTTTTCCCTATTGGTTAGACAAGATAGGTTACCATTGGAATTACAATACCCATGCATCACAAGCGTTATTCCTGGTGATTATCACAGCAGCTTGGCAGCAGATTAGTTATAACTTTATTTTTTATTTAGCCAGCCTAAAATCATTGCCTCACTCCGTGTTAGAAGCCGCTTCTTTGGACGGCGCAGGGCCGTTTCGCCGGTTTTTCACTATTACCTTTCCTATGCTATCACCCATTACTTTTTTCTTGGTGATCATTAACATGCTCTACGCGTTTTTTGATACCTTTGGTATTATTCAAGTGATGACGCAAGGCGGACCCGCCAACGCGACGCAAACAATGGTGTATAAGGTGTATCAGGACGGGTTTTTAGGGTTGGATTTTGGCAGCTCTTCGGCGCAATCGGTGATCTTGATGTTAGTGATTGTTGTATTAACAGTGATTCAATTTCGCTACATTGAAAAGAAGGTGCATTACTGATGTTAGTCGACAAGCACCCTTTTTTAAGAGTTGCGACCCATGTTTGTTTAGTGGTCGGCATTCTTTTTTTGATGTTACCTATTTATTTTGCGTTTGTAGCTTCTACACATTCTTTGCGGGATTTATTAACCGCGCCGATTCCGTTCCTTCCGGGAAAAATGCTTTTTCACAATTATTATACGGTGCTGGTCAAAGGCGCGCCTAAGCTGGGTGTGAACCCGGTAGATCGGATGCTTTTAAATAGCTTTATTATGGCGATGTTTATTGCCGTGGGCAAAATCGTTGTTTCTATTTTATCAGCCTTTGCCATTGTGTATTTTCGCTTTCCTTTTAGAAAGCTTTGTTTCTGGATGATTTTCGCAACACTAATGTTGCCCGTGCAAGTGCGTATTGTGCCAACGTTTCAAATTGCTGCCAGCTTGGATTTGCTAAACACCTATACAGGGCTGAGCTTGCCTTTGATCGCCTCTGCAACGGCGACCTTTTTGTTTCGGCAGTGTTTTTTAACCTTGCCCGATGAATTATGCGATGCGGCGAGAATTGATGGTGCAGGGCCCATGCGTTTCTTTTGGAACGTTGTTTTGCCGTTGTCAAAAATTAATATCGCGTCGTTGTTTGTGATTATGTTTATTTATGGCTGGAATCAATACCTCTGGCCGCTGGTGGCAACAACGTCTAGCAAGATGAGTACCATCGTGTTAAGTATGCAAAAATTAGCAACTGCGGCGGATCAAATACCGCAATGGAACTACATTATGGCGATCGCAATTTTGGCGTTGTTAGTGCCCTTGCTGGTGGTGCTGGTGATGCAACGTTGGTTTGTAAAAGGTTTGGTGGATTCGGAGAAATAACGTGACCATGCTCGAGTTAAAAGATATCAAAAAAAGGTACGCCAATACGGAGGTGATCCACGGCGTTAACTTGTCCATTGAGAAAGGGCAGTTTGTTGTGATTGTGGGCCCTTCAGGGTGTGGCAAATCAACGATGTTACGAATGATTGCGGGGCTAGAAGATATTAGCTCGGGTAACATTACGATTCACGGAAAGCTCGTGAATCGCCTGCCACCAAAATCGCGCAATATTGCCATGGTTTTTCAGAATTATGCGCTGTATCCGCATATGAATGTTTACGACAATATGGCGTACGGTTTGAAAATGCGAAAGATGAAAAAAGCCGACATTAAAGTACGTATCACCAAAGCCGCTGAAGTTTTAAAGTTAACAGATTTGTTGAAACGTCGACCTAAGGATCTCTCAGGCGGCCAACGTCAGCGTGTTGCCATGGGCCGCGCGATGGTGAGAGAGCCTGAGCTCTTTTTGTTTGATGAGCCGTTGTCTAATTTAGATGCCAGATTACGCGTAGATATGCGGTTAGAGATTTATAAATTACAACGCGAGTTAGGGATCACCAGTATTTATGTAACCCATGATCAGGTTGAGGCAATGACCTTGGCGGATGTGTTGGTGGTGATGAACCATGGACATGTAGAACAAATGGGCACGCCGCTTGAGATTTATAACAAGCCGGCGACACAATTTGTAGCGAGCTTTATCGGCTCACCTGAAATGAATTTTTTGGATGTTAAAGTATGCGGTGATGGTCGTACCATCAAGCTCAATGATCAAATCACACTGCCTTTTGCCGGGTCTTTTTTGGATCAGTATGAGCGCCGACAAATTGTTTTAGGTATTCGCCCCGAAGCACTGCATATCGCTGAGAAAAACGACGCCATTCAATTTGCGATGCGCGTGGACTTGGTGGAAGCGTTAGGCAGTGATACCATCGCGTACGGCCGTATGGTCCATGGTGATGCAAGGTTAGTGGTGAAGTTGTCAGGGCATATTCGAACGCATGTGGGCGAGGTGTTAACGTTATCGCTCAGACCTTCCAATTTACACTTTTTTGATAAGACCTCGGGCAAACGAATTATAGGATTATGATATGAAGCAAAACAAAGCAGGAGCTAGTGTGTCAGGCAAGATCAAATGGAAAGATATTTTCTTTGGCGTTATTTATGCTTTTTATTCGTTGCGATTTTATGACGAGGTAGCGAAGCATTGGAGAAAGCGACTTTTTCTTTTCTTGTTTGTGCTTGTTTTTATTTTGATGATTCCGTTGACAATTCGTTTAACCATCAATGCCGATCATTTCTTTACAGCAACATCGACTGACATTGTTAACCAATTGCCAACGGTTACGTTGAAGGATGGAGCGATTACAGCGTCGGGCAAGAAAAAACAATACATTCATTTCCCTGGAATGAAGAAAAAGTTAGTGGTGATCGATACCAGCGATAGCGATATTAACTTCGAAGAAGATCCAGCATTTGTTTGGTTTGCCAAGCATCATGTTGTGATGAAGAACAATAAAAAAGGCATGACTAAATATCCTTATCCTAAGAAATCCGGTGTTTATAATGCGGAAAGATACACGATGCTTTTTTCCTTGGGTAAAGATCGTTTTTTGACAGCCATGTCTATTTTCGTTTTTGTCTTTGGGTTTTTTGCGCTTTATTTGTTTTATATTATTTTTGGCATCCTATTAAGTTCGATTACGCGTATGATTGCTTTGTTGGCGCGTTATAAGGTGCCTTATTCCGCCAGTATGATGCAGGCGTTTGTTGGCAGTGTTCCGGCTATGATGCTTTTTGTTTTGCTTTATGCCTTTAATTGGCTGTCAGGCGGTACGTTTTTGGCGTGTTTAGTGGTTCTATTCATTTATCTATCGGTGTCCGTTATTGCCTATGATAAATTATATAAACATCATAAATTAGACTAAGATTTTATTTAAGAGGAGATCGGTATGCTTTGCTTCGGCGTTATCATGTTAGTGGTTCTTATAGGTATTTTGCTATTTCAACGAGCTTCGTTCTTGGTATTTACCATTGCGACGGGACTGTTTGTTTTAATCTTGAACCTGGTCGTTCCTGAGCACTTTGTTAGTAAGTTGGTGCTGGATGTTTTGTGGGCTGGGATATTAAGCTTTAATATTATTCCGTTGAGAGAAGTATTGTTTAGCCGACATGTGTTGAAATTTTATAGAAAATTAATGCCAAGCATGTCACGCACCGAAAAAGAAGCGCTAGAAGCAGGCACCGTTTGGTGGGGCGGCGATCTTTTTAGCGGTAAGCCGCATTGGAATAAATTACTTAACTATAAGTTGCCTCCGTTATCTGAAGAAGAACGAGCCTTTATCGATGGACCCGTGGATGAAATGTGTAGCATGATCGATGATTGGGACATCACGCACAATCACGTCGACATTCCTCCGAAGCTGTGGACGTTCTTAAAAAAACAAGGCTTCTTTGCATTGATCATTCCCAAAGAATACGGCGGCAAAGGCTTTTCAGCGTACGCACATTCCCGCATTCTTGTTAAAGCCTTCAGTAAGAGTATTACCGTGGGTTCCACGATCGCTGTGCCTAATTCACTAGGCCCCGCTGAGTTATTGTTACATTACGGTACCAAAGAACAGAAAGATTACTACCTGCCACGTTTGGCGACGGGTGCAGAAATGCCTTGTTTCGCACTAACTAGCGTGGAAGCCGGTTCTGATGCAGGGGCAATGCCTGATTATGGCGTGGTATGCAAAGGTAAGTTCGAAGGCAAAGAAGTCACCGGTATTCGCGTGAGCTGGGATAAACGTTACATTACCTTGGCACCTATTGCGACGGTGCTGGGTCTAGCATTTAAACTCTTTGATCCCGATCATTTGTTGGGTGACGTTGAAGATATCGGTATTACCTGCGCATTGATTCCTATCAAGACACCAGGTGTCGTTGTTGGCCGCAGACATTTCGCGCTCAACGCGGCTTTCCAAAATGGTCCAACGCAGGGTAAAGATGTCTTTATTCCGCTGGATTGGTTGATTGGTGGTGTTGCCATGGCAGGGCAAGGCTGGCGTATGTTGGTTGAATGTTTGTCCGCAGGTCGTTCTATTTCGCTGCCATCATCGGGTGTTGCGGCAGTGAAGTTTGCAACCTTGGCGAGTGGAGCCTATGCACGGATTCGTCGGCAGTTTAATACGGCCATTGGCAACTTCGAAGGTATTCAAGAAGCCCTGGCGCAAATCATAGGCCCCGCCTATGAAATGAATGCTGTACTTCGCTTGACGTTAGGCGCCGTTGATTTAGGTGAAAAACCCTCCGTGTTATCAGGCATTGTGAAATACCATTGCACGGAAGTAGGTCGATCAACCTTCACACATGCGATGGATATTCATGGTGGCAAAGGCATTTGCCTCGGACCCAACAACTATTTGGCGCGTGGCTATCAAGGCGCACCCATTGGCATTACGGTGGAAGGTGCGAACATCTTAACGAGAAACATGATCATCTACGGTCAAGGCGCGATTCGCTGCCATCCGTATGTGTTAAAAGAAATGACCGCAGCGCAAATGAAAGATCCTAAAGCGGCGCTGAAGTTATTTGATAAAGCCCTCTTCGGACATATTGGCTTTTCTTTCAGTAACATCGTGAGATCACTTAGCTTAGCGTTGACCGGAGGTCGCCTAGCTTGTGCCCCTGCCGGACGGTTCAAGCGATGCTACCAACACTTATCGCGTTTCAGTGCATCCTTTGCTTTGTTTTCTGATTCTGCCATGTTGATTTTAGGTGGCGAGTTAAAACGTAAAGAAAGAATCTCCGCAAGACTGGGCGATATCTTAAGTTACCTTTACATCGCCTCCAGTGTACTAAAACACTTCAGAGACGAAGGCAGCCAAAAGCAAGACGAAGTCTTGGTAGAATGGTCGTTACGCGATTTATTATTTAAAATCCAAGAAGCCTTCGACGAACTACTAGAAAACTTCCCGAACCGCGGCGTTGCCATGTTACTACGCGCACTTATTTTCCCGCTAGGTAAACACTTCAAAAAACCAAGCGATCGATTAGATGCAAAAATTGTCGAACTAATGATGCACCCAAGCGCCGCACGCGATCGTTTGGTCAATGACATCTATCTAAAAGACAAAGGCAACAACGCAGCCGCACTATTGTTGAAAACGCTAGACGCCGCCATCGCGATCGAGCCGCTTGAAAGGAAAATCCGTAAAGCATTCAAAGCAGGCGAGATTGGTGGCCGTACACGCCAAGAATATGTCGACGCTGCTGTGGCTAAAGGCGTGATCACGAAGAAAGAACAGAAACTTTGGCAGGATGCTTATGTGCTGATTAAAGAAGTGCTGGATGTGGATGACTTTGATTCGAAGGATTTGAGTCGTGATGTGTCTTAATCGATCGTTATAACGCAGTGTGCTTGAGGTGATTACAGGATCTGCATTAACCAGTATGTCGAGAAAAAGTCGACATACTGGAGCAGTTTAAAGAATACCAAGCGTTGCTCAATAGGAAGAACTATGCCATTCACCGAACTCTTCAAACCACTCGATCTCGGTTTCACCCAATTAAAAAACCGCGTCATCATGGGGTCGATGCACACGGGGCTTGAAGAAAAGCATTTGCCCAGGCTTGCGGCTTTTTATGCTGAGCGGGCAAAAAATGACGTTGCTTTGATTGTGACCGGTGGGTTCTCGCCGAATCGTGCGGGGAGTTTGATTCCTTTTGGTTGTAAATTGACAACGATCAAAGAAGCGAAGCAGCATGAACAAATCACCGCGGCCGTGCATGCGCATGGTGGGAAAATTGCGTTGCAAATTCTGCATGCGGGTCGTTATGGTTATCATCCTTTTTGTGTGGCGCCTTCGCGTATCAAATCGCCGATTAGTCGTTTTACGCCGTGGAAGTTAACAGGCTGGGGGATTCGGCGTACGATTAAGCATTTTGTGCGAGCGGCTAAGCTTGCAAAAGCGGCGCATTATGATGGTGTTGAGATCATGGGTTCCGAGGGTTATTTGCTGACGCAATTTCTTAATCAGCGCACCAATCATCGTAAAGATCAGTGGGGCGGGAGCTATGAAAACCGTATGCGCTTTCCTTTGGAAATCGTTCGACAAGTTCGCCAGGCGGTGGGTGATGATTTCATGATTATCTTCCGTATTTCGCTGATGGATTTGGTGCAAGATGGCAGTACCTGGGAAGAAATTACTCAGCTTGCGCAAGCCTTAGAAAAAGCCGGAGTGACGTTGTTGAGCATGGGCATCGGTTGGCACGAAGCTAGAGTGCCGACGATTGCTACCATGGTGCCGCGTGCTGAATTTGCATCGTTGGCTAAAAAGTTAAAACAATCGGTGAAAATTCCGGCCATTGTTTCTAACCGAATTAATACCCCTGAAATGATTAACGATCTTTTAAAGGAAAACGTAGCGGATATGGTTTCCATGGCGCGTCCTTTTTTGGCGGATCCTTCGTTTGTTGTTAAAGCCAAGGACAATGCATCGGAAGCCATTAATACTTGCATCGCGTGCAACCAAGGTTGTCTTGACCATGTGTTTCAAAACAAAACGGCATCGTGTTTAGTCAATCCACAAGCCTGTCATGAAACGCTGCTCCAATCTCGGCCGACCACGCAAGCCAAACACATCGCTGTTATTGGTGCAGGTCCTGCGGGCTTGGCGTTTGCGGTTGAGGCTTCAAGGCGGGGACATCGTATTGAGTTATTTGATGCACAAAGCGAAATAGGCGGGCAATTTAACTATGCCAAACGCATTCCAGGAAAAGAAGAGTTTCATGAAACGCTGCGTTACTACCGCGACCAACTGCAGCGTCACCAGGTGAAAATACATTTGAATCACGGTGTGTCTGCCGATGATTTATTGCAGGCATCGTTTGATACGATTGTCTTGGCGACTGGTATCCATCCGCGTACGCCTGAAATTAAAGGTATTGAGCATCCCAATGTATTAAGTTATTTAAATGTCTTGCGTGATAAGCAACCGGTAGGTAAGCGTGTTGTGATCATTGGTGCAGGTGGCATTGGATTTGATGTTGCTACCTATTTATTGGAAGCTCCCAATCAAGCGCGCGACGCTTTTGCCAAGCAATGGGGTTTTGATTTAAACATGAATGAACGCGGCGGTGTTGCGGGCTTAAAACCAGCGATTCACGCATCGAAGCACGAGATCACTTTAATGCAAAGAAAAGCCAGCAAGCTCGGCAAAACGCTCGGAAAAACTACCGGCTGGATTCACCGCCTAAGTTTAAAGCGTGCTGGCGTGAAAATGCTCAGTGGCGTGCAATACCGGAAAATCGACGGTGAGGGTGTCCATATCACTCTCAAAGAAAAGACAACGCTGATCGCAGCAGATACCATCATTATCTGTGCCGGACAAACGTCAAATAATGATTTGTTGGAGCCATTGTGGGCTGCAGGGAAGGCGGTGCATGTGATCGGAGGCGCCCAGCAGGCGTTGGAATTAGATGCGAAGGCGGCGATTAATCAGGCGACAAGGCGTGCCCTGGGTATTTAACAGGCAGCAGCAATGAATTTCCCTTCTTTCGATGAAAACGCTCATTTTATGCTATACTTTCCTTAATGATGGACGCTAAAGAGGTCGGTGGATGTTCAGAAAATCTTGGCCAAAAGTGATAGCTTATCTTGGGGCTCTGCTCGTTCTTTTGGCGGGTACGATTTTCGGTTGGCAAGCTTTGCTTGGTGAGCAGTCCTCTAATATTCAAACCCAAGTCAATCATGCACGAGAAGCTTTCAATTTTACGGTGAAAAATAAGCTTGATGCGGATGCCGCGCCTATTCAAAGCCATCGCCCATTTGGTGAGTTTATCTCCACTATGATTCGGTCGAATGATTTTTTTAAGCCTATTTTCAACGCGGCGCTTTTTCAGCAGATGAATGTTACTGTCTCGGAAAAACAGCAAGTTGTTTTTTCACATAAGCCCCATGGAAATATTGGTGGCAGCTATACTAGTATGGGTAGCCTTCAGGTAGGCGACTTGTCGTTCATGGTAACTATGGTGCCGAGTGCAGAATATGTTGCGAATCGTACCAATGCACTCCCCATGATTTTTTTGATCATTGGTTTGCTTGTTTGTTGTTTAATGGCCGTGATTTTTTATCTGTTTTTATTAGCACAAAAACGTTTGGAGGTGATGAGGAAGCACTCTGAATCGCTGAATCTTATTTACCAGTGTACGCAAGCGATTGCTGACTCGACGACGGTGGGAGAAGCGCTTGGGAAATTAATTACGAAACTTTGTCAAAGCATGCGCTGGTCTGTCGGACATGCTTTTATAAAGTCGCTTGATAACGAGGTATTGGTGACGTCTGGTCTTTTGTTTGTTTCTGGAAAGGATAAGTCAATTTATAGGGATTTCATTGCTTTAACCAGTAAGCTCTCGTTCAAAAAAGGGATTGGATTACCTGGTCGCGTTTGGGAAAGAAGAGAGCCTGTTTGGGTGGATGATATCCATAAAGACACTAATTTCCCTAGAGGTAAATTTTGTCGTAAGATTGATTTACATAATGCTTTTTCTTTTCCTATTTTTGATGATAAAGGCGATCTTGCATTTACCTTGGAGTTCTTTTCTCCCGATAGAGCGAGAAGAGATGATGATTTTTTAGCGCTGGTCAAGGTGCTTTCAATACATGTTGGACATACTCTTTGTCGGCTGAAATCTGAAGAAAAAATTCAAATAAATGAAACCAAATACAGAAATGTAGTTGAAAACGCTGTCGACACGATTATTATGATTGACGGTCATGGCATTATTTGCGAGTGTAACCCAGCAAGCCTGGATTCTTTAGGTTATATGCCTGAAGAATTGGTAGGGGTAAATGTAACTTGTCTTATGTCAAAATCCAATGCTGAAAAACATGATCAGTACCTTCAAGGGTATTTAAATACCGGTGTTCGGCACATTATTGGTATGGGTCGAGAAGTTGAAGCCATACATAAAGAGGGTCATTCTATTGTCCTTTGGCTATCCGTGAGTGAAATAAAATTGCAAGGAAAAACTTTTTTCATTGGTATGCTTCGCGATATCTCCAAGCAAAAACGTTATGAAAAATCACTCAAAGAAAGTCAAGAGCAAACAGCATTGTTGCTGAATTCTGCGGACGAAGGTATTTATGGTTTGGACTTGAAGGGAAGAACAACCTTCATTAATCCTTCGGCATTAGCAATGTTAGGCTATAAGGAAGATGAGGTCTTGGGGCAGCCGATGCACGCATTGATACACTATAAGTATTCTGATGGCCGCCCCTATCCTGAAAAGAAATGTCCGGTGTATGCTGCATTTTCTGATGGTGAGTTACATCGTGTCGTTGATGAGGTGTTTTGGCGAAAGGATGGAGTCTCCTTTCCTGTGGAATATACAGCGACACCTATGCGGCATGGGGAAATATTGCAAGGTGCTGTCGTTATTTTTAATGATATTACAGAGGGAAAGAAACAGCGAGAAGCGATTGATTTTAACCACGCGTTAATGGATAAATTGCTTACTATGCAGGCTGATTATCTTGCTGGCGTGGCATCCGCAGACCTTTTTGCGCAGGCGCTTAATATTTTGTTGGATTTAACTCAAAGCCAATCGGGTTTCATTGGTGAAGTGATTGATGTGAAATTAGGAGCGCCTTATCTTCGAATCCTATCTATGGATCATATTGATTGGGATCCATCGCGGAAGTTGGATTGTTCTCAACAAATCAAGCAAGGATTGGAGTGCCATGATGCCGATACCTTGATTGGCAAAATGCTGAAAACGGGGCGAAAAATGATCGTTGATTCGCCCATTCAACCGTTGACTGAAATAGATCTACCTTTGGATCAATCGGGTGTTTCATCTTATCTTGGCTTGCCAATTTTTGGTAAAGATGGTTTTATTGGCGTCATTGTTTTGCTCAATACGATGCTGGCATTCTCGTATAATGATGAAATAATAGAGCGCATTAGCCCTATTGTTCATGCTCTTTCCTCTATGATGGATGCGGACGCCGCCTCAAAAAAATTAGAACAAATGGCGCATCATGATGAGCTTACAGGGCTCTATAATCGAGCGTTTTTTAATGAATATCTTGATAAAACATTGGCGCTAGCTAAAAGGCAAGGTTCTTTTTTTGCTTTGATTTATTTAGACATTGATGAATTTAAGGGTATTAATGATAGTCTGGGGCATCCTGTGGGTGATGCCTTGTTGCAAGAAGTAGCGCAACGACTTTTGTCTGTTTCGCGCGCCTCTGATCTTCTTGCACGTCTTGGTGGCGATGAGTTTATTTTGATTGTGACCAATACGCATTCGATTCGAGAAGTAGGGTATTTTGCCGATAAAATTGTTGGACTTGCATTGCAGCCTTATTGCATCGGCGCTGCTAAACTTCATGTAACGACAAGCGTAGGCATCGCTTGTTTCCCTGCTGCAGGAGATAATGCGGCGGTTTTGTTCAAAAATGCAGATATCGCACTTTATAAGGCGAAAGCGGCGGGGAAAAATCAGTATCAGTTTTTTAGTGAGGCCGCTATACAGGCGAAAAATCGCGAGGAAAAAATACAACAAGGCTTGTTAGGTGCGATTAAACGACAAGAGTTTTTCTTAGTGTATCAGCCGCAATGGAATTTGCTTGAAAAAAGAATCGTTGGTATGGAGGCGTTGATTCGCTGGAAGAGTGATCTTCTTGGAATAGTGCTGCCTGAAGAGTTTATTGGACGGCTTGAAGCTGGAAATGAGATTCATGAGGTAGGTCTTTGGGTTCTGACCACGGCGTTTCAACAGTTTGCTGAAGTAAGTTCAAAACTTCCTGATCACTTTAAGCTTGCTATTAATTTGTCAGCAAAACAATTCCAACATCCACAGTTGGCTACGACTATCGATAAACTGATGCAATTGCACCATGTGAATCCTGCGAAGATTGAATTTGAAGTTACAGAAACGGGCGTAATGAATGCGGGCCTTGCGGCGTCAATTTTAACGAAATTACGTGAGATGGGTGCGAGCATTTCTATCGATGATTTTGGTACAGGCTACTCTTCGCTTTCTCGCTTGCAAGATTTGCCACTTGATATTCTAAAGATCGATAAATCCTTTGTTTTAAGTTTGTCGGAAAAAAAGGAGTCTAGGTTAATTATTGAAAACACACTCCAATTAGCAAAAAAACTAAAGTTAAAGGTTATTGCAGAGGGTATTGAAACCGAGCAGCAGTTGCAGTTTTTAGTGAAGCATGGCTGCAAGTTTGGCCAAGGTTTTTACCTTGGTAAGCCGATGTTTCTGCAAGCCATTGTGCGGTGTATGCAGAATATGAAGTAATGAGTTGGTTGGGTTAAGTTAAGCCTGCGCCTCTTCAAACGCACGCAACGCATCCGCCGCATACATTAATGAAGGCCCACCGCCCATATAAATCGCCATACCGAGCGTTTCCATCACCTCTTCTTGCGTGGCGCCGAGTTTGGCCAGGGCTTGTGTATGAAATCCGAGGCAGCCATCACAGTGTGCGGCTACGCCCAAGGCCAACGCAATCAGCTCTTTCGTTTTCTTGGTGAGCGCGCCTTCTTGTGTGGCGGTTTTGGCCAGCGAGCCAAACGAGCTCATCAAATCGGGCATTTCTTTGCGAAGTTTCCCTAGGGATTGAGAGAGGTCTCGGGTGATGCTTTTATATTCTTTGGTCATGACGGCTCCTTGTGTCTAGTTTATGTTCACATTGAGGGGTAGCCCCTCACTTTTGTGCGCATTCAGGGTATCAGCATATTTTGGACTAGTCTATTTTTTGAGAAAATGTTATTCTGTTGGCCGCTTCCATTGTAAATGATGGGGTAGAAACGATGGGCTGCATTAATTGCGCAAAAAATAATCTACAGAGGTAACTATGGGACAGGGCATAAACGATATCGATCCAACAGAGACTCAAGAATGGCGGGATGCGATGGCATCCGTATTACGTGTTGAAGGGCCTGAGCGCGCGCAATTTATCTTAGCGCAGTTGTCAGAGATAGCAGAAGTTCACGGCGTTCAAGCGGCACAAAACTTGATTACGCCCTACATCAATACCTTGTCAGTGGATCAGGAGCCCGACTATCCTGGCGATTTATTATTAGAGAAACGCATTAACGCCATTATCCGCTGGAATGCTGTCTGCATGGTGTTACGTGCGGTGAAATATGCGCCTGAGCTAGGCGGTCATTTATCGACCTTTGCTTCTGCTGCCGTATTGTATGCTGTGGCTCAACACCATTTCTTTCGTGGTGCGGATGCTGAACAAGGCGGTGATCTTGTGTTTTTCCAAGGTCATGCTGCACCGGGTATGTATTCAAGAGCTTTTTTGGAAGGGCGTTTAAGCGAAGAGCAACTGACGTATTTCCGTCGTGAAGTGGGTAACCATCAGAGTTTGTCTTCGTATCCTCATCCTTGGTTGATGCCTGACTTTTGGCAATTTCCAACAGTGTCTATGGGTATTGGCATTATCCAATCCATCTATCAAGCAAGATTTTTAAAGTATTTAGATTATCGCGGTTTGCAAAAAACCGACCAACGTAAGGTGTGGGTTTTTTGTGGTGATGGCGAAATGGATGAGCCCGAATCAACGGGTGCTTTGCATATTGCCGGCAAAGAAGCGCTCGATAATCTTATTTTTGTTGTGAACTGTAACTTGCAGCGCCTTGATGGCCCTGTGCGCGGTAATGGTTGCATTGTGAATGAATTAGAAGGCGTATTTAAAGGCTCAGGCTGGCGCGTCATTAAAGTGTTGTGGGGCAGCGGTTGGGATAAATTGTTCGCTAAAGATAAAGCAGGCTTGCTGATGAAGCGCATGGGTGAATGTGTGGATGGTGATTATCAAAATTACCGCTCAAAAGACGGCGCCTACATTCGTGAACATTTCTTTGGAAAATACCCTGAGCTCAAAGCACTCGTGGCTGATATGTCGGATGAAGAAATCTGGGAATTGAAGCGCGGCGGCCATGATTTCAAAAAAGTATATGCAGCTTATAAAGAAGCGGTAGAAGTGAAAGGTCAGCCTGTGGCTTTGTTGATGCAAACCATTAAAGGTTATGGCTTGGAAGCGGGTGAATCACATAACACCGCGCATAGCTTAAAGAAAATGTCACTGGAAGAAGTGAAACAGTTTAGAGATCGCTTTCAAGTGCCGATTGATGATGCCGATATTGAATCGTTACCTTTTTATCGTCCGCCGGAAGACAGTCCTGAGGTGCAATATGTTCAGCAGTCTCGGAAAAAACTAGGTGGTTCCGTGCCCGCACGTGTTTTTGAAAAACAAGCGCTAACGGTGCCTTCACTGAGCGCGTTTGCAAAACAGCTGGAAAGCACAGGCGATCGAGAAATTTCAAACACGATGGCTTTTGTGCGCGTCCTCAATGCATTGATGAAAGATAAAACGCTCGGCAAACGCATTGTACCGATTGTGCCCGACGAAGGCCGCACATTTGGTATGGAGGGTATGTTCCGACAATACGGTATTTATTCTCATTTGGGCCAGCTCTATGAGCCGGAAGACAAAGGCCAAGTGATGTATTACAAGGAAGCTCAGAACGGGCAAATCCTTGAAGAAGGTATCAATGAAGCCGGCGCGTTTGCCTCTTTCATTGCAGCAGGTACCTCCTATGCGAACAGCAATTATCCGATGATTCCTTTTTGTATCTACTATTCCATGTTTGGTTTCCAACGCGCCGGTGATTTAACCTGGGCGGCGGGCGACATTCAAGCGAAAGGCTTTTTGATGGGTGCAGTTTCAGGCCGCACAACATTGGCCGGTGAAGGCTTGCAGCATCAGGATGGGCATAACATTGTGTTGGCTGGTACGATCCCTAATTGCATAAGTTACGATCCTTGTTATTCTTACGAAGTGGCCGTCATTGTTCAAGATGGTTTACGTCGCATGTATCACGACAATGAAAAAGTGTATTACTATATTACATTGGGTAACGAAGCCTACGCGCATCCAGCGATGCCGGAAAATGCTGAAGAAGGCATTATTAAAGGGATGTATCGACTGAAAGCAGCGAGCTCTCGTGACAAATTGCATGTTCAATTACTCGGAAGTGGCGCTATTCTGCGAGAAGTAGAAGCAGCCGCTGAGATGCTTGAAAAAGAATTTGATGTGCATGCCGACATTTGGAGTGCGCCGAGTTTTAACGAGCTGTATCGCGAAGGTATGGATATTGATCGTTGGAACATGTTGCATCCTGAAGCAACGGCTAAAATCAGTTATGTGGAACAATGTTTGGGCGAGTCTAATTCACCTGTCATTGCGTCTACAGATTACATTAAACTCTACGCCGAACAAATTAGAACGTTTGTGCCGGGTAAATATTATGTGTTGGGTACCGATGGCTTTGGGCGTAGTGATACGCGCGAGCAATTGCGTGCGCATTTCGAAGTGGATCGACGTTACGTTGTGATCGCGGCCTTGAAAGCTTTGGCCGATGAAGGGAAAATACCCGCGAAAACAGTGAGCGAAGCTATTAAAAAATACAACATTGATTCAGAAAAAATGAATCCTTTACACGCATAAGGGAGGAGATAAATTTTGACAACGATTAAAGATATACTTGTTCCTGATCTCGGCGGCGCGGATGTTGTTGAGGTCATTGAAATCGAAGTAAAACCGGGCGATCAAGTGAACGTTGATGATAGCTTAGTGACGCTTGAAAGCGACAAAGCATCCATGGATATTCCTTCACCGTATGCAGGAACGATTAAAACGATCAACATTAGGCTGGGCGACAAACTGTCTGAAGGCGATTTGTTTTGCACAATGGAAGTCGAGGGCGCTGATGCACCCGCGAAAGATCAAGCGGAACAGACAAGCAATAAACCCGCACAAGCGGTGAGCGTTGAAGAGTTGGTGCCTGATCTTGGTACAGATGAAGCCATTGAGATCATTGAAATTAATGTCAAGGCGGGCGACCAGGTTGAGGTTGATACCCCTTTAATGACCCTGGAAAGCGACAAGGCATCGATGGAAATTCCATCCACGCATGCAGGAACCATTGAAGCCCTCAACGTGAAGCTTGGCGACAAGGTGAAGCAGGGTGATTCGTTATTGGTGGTGAAGTCGATGACAACATCGAGTGAAGCAGCCAAGCCTGCGGCTTCTGTATCTAAACAAGCGACACAACCAACAGCATCAAAACCCGTACAAGCCGCACCACCTGTTGATACTGCTGTGACATACATTCAAGGCAATGCAAAATTCCACGCAGGCCCGTCAGTGCGTCGCTTAGCGAATCAATTGGGTGTGGAGTTAAGTCGTGTTCAGGCAACGGGTCGCAAAGGACGTATCGTTCTTGACGATATCCACCGATTTGTAAAATCAGTCATGCAGGGCGGAGCTTCTGCAGGAGGCAGCGGTTTTAAAGTTGCTGCGCCATCGAAAGTTGATTTTAAAAAATTCGGCGACATTGAACTAAAACCTTTATCTAAAATCAAAAAATTAACAGGCGCGTTTTTACATCGCAACTGGGTGACGGCGCCTCATGTGACGCAGTTTAATGATGCAGACATCACCGACATGGAAGCTTTCCGAAAAGAAAACAAAAAGAAAGTTGAGGCAAAAGGCGCGAAGCTCACACCGTTGGTTTTCATTATGAAAGCGGTGGCGGAAGCATTGGCGGAGTATCCTCAGTTTAATGCCTCACTTGATGAAACAGGTGAGAATTTAATCTTGAAGAAATACTGTCACATCGGCGTTGCTGTGGATACACCGAATGGTTTGGTGGTTCCTGTGATTCGAGACGTGAATCAAAAAAGCTTTCTTGAACTTTCGATCGAACTTGGTGAGATCAGCAAAAAAGCACGCGATGGCAAATTAAGGCCTATCGATATGCAAGGCGGCTGTTTTTCTATTTCTAGTTTAGGCGGCATTGGTGGCACGGCATTCACACCGATTGTGAATATGCCAGAGGTGGCGATCTTAGGTGTTTCTCGCTCTGAAATAAAACCAAAATACATTGATGGCGCGTTTCAGCCCAAGCTTATGCTACCGTTGTCGTTGTCCTACGATCATCGGGTGATCGACGGCGCGGATGCCGCACGATTTATTATGTACCTTTCTGCTTGTTTAACGGATATAAAGAGGTTGTTAATATGATGAAGCGATGCATGGTGGTCGGCGGCATTGTACTGCTATTTTTAGCCGGATGTGCTACTCAGTATCCTAGAAATGGTTATGTGTATCACGGGGTGAGAACGAGAATTTCTGACGCGATTATGCTTTATCCGGTGCCGGTTAAAGGTGAAAGCATCTATATTCGAGTGATTAATAAAACCAAGCTCGCATCCCTGGATAATGTTAGACGCTTAGCCGTGAAAACATTAACCTCGGAAGGTTATAAAGTAACAAATTCAGCCTCGAAAGCCAGTTTCCGTGTGCGCTTAACCATGCTTTATGCCGGTATAACCAGTGTTGGTGATGCAACGAATATTCTAGTGCAAGGCTATGACGGCTCGATTCGGCCATCGGGTGAGACGATTATTGGTAAGCGGGTTTACAATAAAACAAGAATCGATGACATGCATACCTACCTTGTTGTCGCCGATTTGCATGTTTCACTGAAGAAAATCAAAATGGTGAATACCCATGTAACACCGCAATTTAACCAGCGGATTGTTAGTACGTATTCTCGTTACTTCCTGAACCCTGTCAGCTTTGCTGAAATTCAGCCAGCCTTTAGTTTAAGTGTGGCAAGACAGATTGAGAGAATTTTTTAAATAAAAAGTTAATGTGGAGAAAAACCAATGGCAAATGAAATAAAAACAGACGTTGTTGTATTGGGCGCAGGCCCTGGCGGTTATTCAGCAGCCTTTCGTGCAGCAGATTTAGGTAAGCAAGTTGTCTTGATTGACTCTCGCGCAACGCTGGGCGGTGTTTGTTTGAATGTGGGATGTATCCCTTCAAAATCGCTTTTACATGTCGCAAAAGTGATGGGCGAAGCAGAAGCTATAGCGGCTCACGGTGTTGATTTTGGTAAGCCCAAAGTGGATATCAAAAAGATCCGAGCTTACAAAGAAAGTGTGGTGACACGTTTAACGTCAGGTCTTTCAGCATTAGCCAAACAACGCAAAGTGAAAGTAGTCCAAGGCGAAGGCAGATTTTCTGGAACACATCAAATCACTGTCAGTGATGGCACAGTGGTGAACTTTGAACATGCCGTGATAGCGGCGGGTTCTAGGCCGGTAAAGCTTCCTTTTATTCCTGAAGACCCTCGTGTGATGGATTCAACGGGCGCGCTGGAATTAGAAGATGTTAAAGGACGCTTGCTTGTCATCGGCGGCGGTATCATCGGTTTAGAAATGGCAACGGTTTATCGTGCGCTAGGCGCGGATATTACCGTCGTTGAATTTATGCCGCAAATTATTCCTCCTGCGGATAAAGACATGGTAATGCCATTGCAAAAACGTATGCAAAAGCAAGGTGTTCAATTCATACTGGAAACAAAAGTCACGCAAGTAGAGGCTAAAAAAGACGGCATGCATGTGACGTTTGAAGGTAAAAATGCACCCGACAAAGCAGAAATATACGACCGCGTGCTAGTTGCCGTGGGACGTGCGCCCAATGGAAAATTACTTGATGCTGATAAAGCCGGTGTTAATGTAGATGAGCGCGGGTTTATTGCGGTAGATAAACAAATGCGAACGAACGTCGATCACATCTTCGCGATCGGAGACATTGTGGGTAATCCTATGTTAGCGCACAAAGCGGTGCACGAAGCCCACGTTGCGGCCGAAGTGATTACCGGTGAGAAACACTTTTTTGATCCTCGTTGTATTCCTTCCATTGCGTATACCGAACCTGAAATTGCTTGGGCGGGTCTTACTGAGAAAGAAGCAAAAGAACAAGGCATTGATTACGGTAAAGGCGCCTTCCCTTGGATGGCAAGCGGCCGAGCACTCGCGCAAGATTGCGCTGAAGGCATGACCAAAGTTTTGTTTGATCGTCAAACGAATCAAATCATTGGCGCAGGCATTGTAGGCTCAGGCGCAGGGGAGCTGATCTCTGAGGTTGCACTTGCGATTGAAATGGGCTGTGATGCTGAAGATATCGCCTTGACCATTCATCCGCATCCAACGCTGTCTGAGAGTGTTGGTTTGGCGACGGAGATGTTTACGGGAAGTATTACGGACTTGATTGCGCCGAAGGCTAGGAAGTAGGACTTAGTTGCTAGCCCGTAGCATGTCGTAGGGGGTAGCGTGGATCCCGTGGTCAAGCCACGGGATGACTTTGTTCTTTGTTAGCCACTGCTTGACTTTATTCTGTGTCATACCGCGGCTTGACCGCGGTATCTAGGCAGCAACAAGACGCTTTTGCAAAATGGCAATATTGAAATGACAACACCTTCTTTAATCCTCCCAATGTTGAACGACTTATCAGAATTACCCCTCATCATGGCCATCGATCAACTCGCCAGCCTCCAACAACAGCGTCATACACCTCTATTCAAAACATCAGTTTAAACCAACCGGTCTTCGGTAAAGCTACATTGACTAGTTAAGCCGCTTACAAACGAGTACGGACCACGGATCCTGCTATTTCAGCTTTACGAGCATGGCGTGCCCACGGCGGCTTTTCACCTAAATGGCGGTTGAGCTTATATTTTTGTTTATTTGGTACTATATTGTGGTACCATGCTATAATGTTAAAAAAGAAACACCAGGCGACGTTTGATGCCATCTTCGCTAAACCGGTGCAATCAGGCATTGTATGGAAGGATATTGAAGCCTTGCTTGAGGCGTTGGGCGCGGAGTTGTCGGAAGGCAATGGCTCGCGGATACGTATTGTGCTTGGCGGACGTAAAGCGGTATTTCACCGTCCTCACCCGCGCAAGGAAACCGACAAAGGAGCGGTGGCATCGATGAGGCGTTTTCTGATAGAGGCAGGAGTAAAATTATGTTGAAGTATAAAAATTATTTAGGTCATGTTGAGTTTGATGGGGATGCTGAAATTTTTCACGGTGAAGTGATTAATACGCGCGATGTGATTACTTTTCAAGGTCATACGGTTAAGACGTTAATGAAGGCGTTTGAAGACTCAATAGATGATTATTTGGATTTTTGCGAAGAACGTAATGAAGAACCAGAAAAACCTTTTTCGGGGCGGTTTAATGTGCGTCTCGATCCTGAGTTGCATCGCGAAGCTTATGCTGCAGCAAAAGCGACAGGCGTGAGCTTGAATACTTGGGTTGCAAAGGCAATAAAGCATGAGGCGCACGCCAGAGGCTAGGCATGATCATTCGTCAATATATTCAGTATGCTATTGCTTCAATGTCGCGTGATGCGACAGAATTGCCCTTGATTATGGCCATCGACCAGCATGCCTCCCTCCCTCCATGGAGCCAACAACAATGGATGGACTCCATAGCGGCAGAGCATTTAATTTTTGTTTGCAAGCACGCTGAACAAGTGATGGGCTTTCTTGTTATGATGCCGGTCGTCGATGATTTAGAAATTCTGTCTATAGCCGTGTCGCCGCAACATCAACGGCAAGGCTGCGGTTCGGCTTTATTATCTTTCGCGCTTGATTATGCAAAGCAATACGGTTTTCGCAAATTGCTTCTCGAGGTTCGAGCTTCCAACAACAACGCCATACACCTCTATTCAAAACATCAATTTAAACAAACCGGCCTTCGGAAAAACTACTATCGCTTGAGTACAGGGCGCGAGGATGCCCTCTTGTTTGAACGCGAAATAGCTTGACTGGCGCGGTAAATTCTTTACCATGTTGCGCATGATTGATCATCCCATATTGACCTTATAATGTCCGAAGAACTCAAAAAACAGCTCGCCAAACGCCGTACGTTCGCGATCATCTCGCATCCCGATGCCGGTAAAACCACACTGACTGAAAAGTTACTCCTTTTTGGTGGTGCGATTCAGGTGGCCGGGACGGTGAAAGGGCGCAAAGCTTCGCGTCATGCAACGTCTGATTGGATGGAGCTAGAGAAGCAGCGGGGTATCTCTGTAACGACGTCTGTGATGCAGTTTCCTTACAAAGAGCGCATTATTAACCTGCTGGATACACCAGGGCATGGTGATTTCTCTGAAGATACTTACCGAACGTTAACAGCGGTTGATTCTGCGTTGATGGTTATTGATGCGGCCAAGGGTGTTGAAGCGCGCACGATTAAGTTACTTGAAGTCTGTCGTTTGCGTCATACGCCGATCATGACCTTTGTGAATAAGATGGATAGAGAAACGCGCGAACCGATTGAGCTGCTTGATGAGATTGAGTCTGTGCTCAATATTCAATGTGCCCCTGTGGTCTGGCCGATTGGCATGGGTAAGCAATTTAAAGGGATTTATCATATTTACCGTGATTGTGTGATTCTTTACACCCCAGGCAAAGGTGATAAAATTCAAGAAAGCCAGGAAATTCAAGGTCTAGATAATCCGGCGCTTGATGAATTGCTTGGTTTGCAAGCCAATGAGCTGCGCGAAGAAATTGATTTGGTCAAAGGCGCGAGCCATACGTTTAATGTAGAAGATTATTTGGCGGGTAAACAAACCCCCGTATTCTTCGGTTCAGCGATCAATAATTTTGGCATTAAAGAATTGTTGGATGGCTTTGTCGAGTCTTCGCCAATACCTCAACCGCGAGAAGCGAATACTCGCAGTGTTGCTCCAGACGAGCCTAAATTTACCGGCTTTGTTTTTAAAATCCAAGCCAACATGGATCCCAAACATCGTGATCGCATTGCTTTTTTGCGCGTGTGTTCCGGCCAGTATACCAAAGGCATGAAGGTCAAACACAACCGAATCGGCAAAGAGATTAAAATTGATAAAGCACTAACGTTTATGGCGAGCGAAAGAGAACACGCTGAAGAAGCTTGGCCAGGCGACATTATCGGTATTCACAATCATGGCGGCATCCAGATTGGCGATACGTTTTCGAAAGGCGAAAACCTAAAGTTCACAGGCATCCCCCATTTCGCACCGGAGCTATTTCGCTTAGTCCGCTTAAAAGACCCATTAAGAATGAAAGCGCTTCAAAAGGGCCTAATAGAACTATCAGAAGAGGGCGCAACACAAGTCTTCAGGCCGCTCGCAAACAATTATTTAATCCTTGGCGCAGTAGGTGTATTGCAATTTGATGTAGTCGCACACCGCTTAAAACACGAATACAAAGTCGAATGTGTCTACGAACAAGTCAACGTCGCCGCAGCACGCTGGGTCGAGTCCGATGATAAAAAGCGCTTTGAAGAATTCAAAAAGAAACACTTTGATCAACTCGCCTTAGACGGCGGTGATTGCCTAACCTACCTCGCACCTACGCGTGTTAATTTAAAGCTGGCCATTGAGAAATGGCCGGAGGTTGAGTTTTTTGCTACGCGGGAGCATTAGTATTTGGCACTGTTTCTGTCTATTTAAGTAAGTAAGCATATGTTTTAGATGTGTGGCGCTGAAACATCGCGCCGAATTTCCGATCCGATAATAGTTGACCCAGGATGGCACGTCTGGTTGATTAACGTTCGCAGTGTCTCTAGGTAAGCATCGACATCACCTGCTTTTATTGGGACCTGTTTTTGGACCTGAATTATTAGTAGACACATCATCTTTTCGAGCACTTTTAAATTCAGGCAAGCCATTATCTTCTGATTTCGATACAGAGCTGAAAAAGCCACAATGATTTGAAGATATTTTTTGTTGTTTATTTGTTGCTGGCTTAACTGTTTCACTATATTCATCGATTTTGCTTTTGTATAATCTCATCTTACCATAGATATGTTTTTTAAAGTTATATAATGACGTTGGTTCTCGATGATAAAGTTTGTTTCTCTGTATTCCTAGGCTAGGCATCATTTCAGATGAAAATTCATGTATTGCTTCAAACTTTCTTTTATTTGTCGTAGATGCTTTTGTATAATATTTTTTGAAATCACTGGCAATTTTGGAGAGTTTTTCAGCTTTTTTATTGTTTGTAAGATAATTCAATTTTTGGATAAATTTACCATTTTTCAATGTCTCAATATTAATCTCACCGGTCTTTATGAGCTGATTTGTTGGTAGAGTTTTGTTTAAGTTTGTTGTTAGTCTTTTCACCTCGGTTACAATTGCATTGGCAGCATTGTTTAATAACTCAGGAGTTTCATATTCCGTAGTGTTAGGCCGCAGTCCTTTGGCTTGCATTTCAATTTCTTTTAACTCAAGCGACGAAGTAATCCATGATGCCCCATAGCGGTTACTCAATGATTCTATTGCTTCCTCACGTTCTGAAGGTGTGATTTTATGTGTTAGTTGTTCTTGTTGTATTGCATGGTTGTTCTTTAGTTTAGGAATTGTATAGACGCTCAGGGTAACTGGTTTCTTCTTTTTTTCATAGTATGTCAGATGAATATTAGAGAAACTAACAAAATCATTTTTATTGGCAAAACGAAAAATTCCAAAATTTGGATCATATAATTCAACACCTTTGTTACCAATCTGGCGTAGCACCGCCGCATGGTTTTTAAGGGTAAGAATTAATATATTTTTTTTATTTAAATTATCTAAAATCTTCCATAAAGCTACAGAATAATCTGAAGTTTTTGGTTCGAAATGGCGGGTGTTTTTTTTTGCTGACAGAAAATAATTTTTATTTTGTCTAATTGCGGTATTTATATCAACGGAAACACTTTTGCCAGTAAAGCTGTCGACCCCATTGTTGATATTGTCAGCGTATTTATAGGCTAAGCCAAAACAATCGCCAGCTTTTTTCAGACGAAACATTCTGAGATTCTGTGCTTGTGGCTCTAAATCTATAGCAAAGGCTGCCGCAGCCTGATAGGTGCTCTCATAGAGTGTCATTTTGATTGAGCAACATGCAAGCATTCTATTGGTAGTGCGATTATGAAATTTTTCCATTCTATGGGATATCCCAGTCATTTTTTCATAAATTGCCTTCATGTTTTGATTGTGCTTAATATTAAACATCAAATCATCTAACTTAACGCATAAGTCATGAATAGCATCCCGAATTGTTTCAAAATTTTGTCCGTCAACCTCTGTACGACTCTCTAATATGTTCTCTAGTTTTTTAAATCCTTTGCTGTCATAAAAATAATTTACATCCTCTTTTAGAGTATCATTGAAATTAATAAGCTCACCATTTTCCTCTAGCGCATATATGCGTCTTAGTCCCTTATATATCTTAAGATATTGGTGCTTTAATTCTTTGTTTTTTATCTTTTGTGCTTGCTTGAAAACATCCTTGGCTATGACCAGGGGGTGGCACCTATCAAAAAGTTTCGATACATTTGCTCCCATACCACTTCTACCTCACGATTAATACTTAAATTTACAAGTAACTTAATGTCCTGTACCAAGTATAGTTCAAGATATTGTAAATAAGCAAACTTTGTGCTTTTTTCAAGGGGAATCCCCCCCAATAAATAGAGGTGCTTAAAAGTAGAATTTTCTCGTAAACTAGACATTGAGGAGATTCAAAATGAAAATATCAAGATACAGCGACAATAGTCACATAGAGTCGAATACATCAAGCTCTGCTCAACCATAACAATCAAGCTAGGAGCTAGAGTCACCATTACGCTACGCCAATAACGCATTGAAAAATCTATCTATACCCACCTCCCCCAGGCGTTTTTATCACAATAACATCACCTGCCAGCACATCTCTCTGATCACAAGCTTCAAGAGGCTCGATTTCCCCAGAAGCGCGTATCACGGTGTTTTCTCCGGTTGTGCCAGGGTTTCCACCATGCAAGCCGAAAGGTGGGATTTTTCGGCGGTTTGATAAAATGCTGACGTGCATGGGTTTTCGAAATTGAATGCTACGAACCGTCCCATTGCCGCCGTGCCATTGGCCTTTGCCGCCGCTGTTTTTTCGTATTGAAAAGGAGTTAAGTAAGACGGGGAAACGTAATTCCAGTATTTCAGGGTCGGTTAAATAGGTATTCGTCATGTGCGTTTGAACGGCATCCGCGCCATTGAAGCCTGGGCCTGCGCCTGAACCGCCTGCGATGGTTTCGTAATACTGGTATTGATCATTGCCAAACGTGAGATTGTTCATAGTGCCTTGGGCGGCGGACATGATGTCTAGGGCGCCAAATAAAGCGTCCACGATGACTTGTGAGGTTTCAACATTGCCCGCGACGACGGCAGCGGGGTAGGTTGGGTTCAAAAAACAGCCTTTGGGAATGATGATGCGAAGCGGCTTTAAACAGCCTTCATTCAATGGAATGGGTTGTTCTACGATGGTGCGGAAAACATAAAGTATGGCTGCGCTGCAAATGGCCGTTGGCGCATTGAAATTGTTTTTTAACATCATTGATGAGCCGGTGAAATCGATGACGGCGGTTTGCTCTTTTTGATCGACGGTCACTTTGACGTGAACCACTTGACCGTTGTCCATGGCGTATTCGAATTCGCCGGAGTTGAGTTTGGATAAGGTGGTTTTTACCGCCATTTCAGCATTATCTTGCACATGCTGCATATAAGATTGCACTACATCAAGACTGTAATCGTCAATCATTTGTAATAATTTATTAACGCCGGCTTGGTTGGCGGCGATCTGTGCCTTTAAATCACTTAAGTTTTGTGGAACGTTTCTTGCCGGGTATTTTGCGTGGGTTAATAATTGTGTGATCGCCTCTGTTTGAAAAACGCCTTGATCTACCAATAAAAAGTCATCAATGAGTACGCCTTCTTCGCTGATGCTTTTTGAATTGGGCGGTATGGAGCAGGGGATAATGCCGCCAATGTCGGCGTGATGGCCGCGCGAGGCAACGAAAAATAAAACATGCGTCTCTTCGCGATTTAATACGGGCGTGATGACGGTAATGTCTGGCAGGTGTGTGCCGCCGTTGTAAGGGTTATTTAAGGCGTAAACGTCGCCGTGTTTCAATGTACCTTCATGGTTGTTTAAAATAACCCGCACACTCGCGCCCATGGAGCCAAGGTGCACGGGGATATGCGGTGCATTAGCGATCAAGCATCCTTTTGCATCAAAGATAGCGCAAGAAAAATCTAAGCGTTCTTTAATGTTGACAGAGTAAGAGGTGTTTTTTAAAACTTCGCCCATTTGTTCGGCGATCGCTATGTAGAGGTTGTTGAAGATTTCTAATTGAATGGGGTCAACTTGGTGCGAGTAATGTTGTTTTTCTTTTTCAGCAGCATGTTCTAGCAGTAATTCTCCGTGATCAAGCATGTGCGCTTTCCAACCCTTTTCTATGACAACGGTGCTGGTTTTTTCTGTGATGAGCGCGGGGCCTTGGATGATTTGATCTTTGTTGATGGCTTTTCTGTCGAAAACGTCAACGGTTTGCCATTGGTTGTCCATGAAGGTGCGATGTGTGCTGGGCGCGACGGCTTTTTCGTCGCTTGACGTGTGTGATATGGGGTGTGGAGGCATCGTTGCGCACACTTCGCAAATGACGGATTCAATTAATATCTCACGCTCTTGCATGGTAAAGCCATAAAGCTGTAAATAAGCAGATTCAAATTGTGCTTGAATCGCTTGATCCTCGCTGTAGTTTAAAGCAATAGCAACATCGGTGCCTTCATAGCGTACACGCATTTGATACAGCGTATTCATGGTCTCGTTGCCGAGGCATTGTTGTTTGACGGATTCAATGCATGATGCTTCGAGTGTTTGCCATGTGGCTTTCATGTGTTTTAACGTTTCTTTGGAAAGTATGCGCTCAATGGATTTTTCTTTAATGGATTTTATGTCGGCAAGCCCAATACCATAGGCTGAAAGCACGCTAGCGAAAGGGTGAATGAGTATGGTTTTAACGCCCAATGTTTCGGCGATAAGGCAGGCGTGTTGACCCGCTGCGCCGCCAAATGCATTTAATAAATAATGGGTGATGTTATGACCTTGTTGTGTCGAGATTTTTTTAATGGCGTTCGCCATGTTTTGAATAGCGATCTGTAAAAAACCAGTAGCGATCGCTTCGGGCGCTTGCTGGCCGACTTGTTGGCCCAGTTTTTCAAACTGATGTTTCACGGCATTGAGGTCTAATGCTTCATTGGCGTCAGCGCCAAAAATGTGAGGGAACTTTTCAGGTATTAAGCGGCCGAGTAAAAGATTACAATCAGTGATGGTTAATGGTCCGCCATTGCCATAAGCGGTGGGTCCTGGGTTCGCGCCGGCTGACTCTGGCCCCACCTGAAAACGTCCTTGTTCAAATTTGACGATGGAGCCGCCGCCCGCGGCAATGGTATGAATTTTTAGCATCGGTGCTCGCATGCGGACACCGGCCACTTCGTCATCATAATTCGTTTCAAGTTGCCCTGCATAATGGCTGACATCGGTCGACGTGCCACCCATATCAAACGAAAGCATTTTTTTAAAGCCGACAGCTTCTGATGTTTTTTGCGCGCCAATGACGCCGCCCGCAGGGCCGGAAAGAATGCTGTTTTTTCCTTGGAAAAAGCGATCGTTCGCGAGCCCGCCGTTCGATTGCATGAAAAACAATCGTACACCCGGAAGCGCCAAAGCAAGCTTGTCAATATAACGCCTTAAAACAGGGGTTAAATAAGCATCGACGACAGTTGTATCGCCGCGACCAATGAGCTTAATCAAAGGGCTGATTTCATGCGAAACAGAGATTTGTTGAAAGCCCATCTCTTTTGCAACGTGATTTATTTGTTTTTCATGTTCTGGGAATTGATAAGCGTGCATTAATACAATGGCAATGCTTTCATAGCCCTGGTCTTTTAATGGCGCCAAAGCGGTCTTGACCTGATTGATGTCGAGTGCTGTCAGAGTTTCCCCTTGCGCATTGATGCGTTCATCGATTTCGACGACAGTTGAATAAAGCTGTTCAGGCAGAATAATATTTTTGGCAAATAAATCAGGACGATTTTGATAGGCGATGCGCAAAGCATCCTTAAAACCTCGGGTAATGATTAATGCCGTCTTCTCACCTTTGCGCTCAAGCAGCGCATTGGTTGCCACAGTCGTTCCCATTTTGACGGATTCGATTTGATCGGTGGGTATCGCATCGTCATTGTGTACGTTTAAGGCGAGACGAATGCCGGCGATGGCTGCGTCATTATATTGCGCGGGATTTTCTGAGAGCAGTTTGTGTATATGAAATGCACCATTCGGCGCAAGCGCAATAACGTCGGTAAAGGTACCGCCTCTGTCTATCCAAAATTGCCATTTTTCCATGGGAATGCCCTAAGTGACATGTGATAATCTAGGTTATACTTCTTGTTTTAGAAAGGCAATGTATTGCTCTGGATCCCGCGGTCAAGCCGCGGGATGACTGAATGCTGGCCGCGGGATGACTGAATTCTTCTTAATGTCATGCCGCGGCTTGACCGCGGTATCCAGAAAGAAACACTTACCTTCATTTTGACTCTGTTGTTTTAAGCTTTAAAAATCTGTGCTAATCCGTTAGAATACCGACATTATCAGCTACTAACTCAGAGAACAGCATGGCTTTAGAAATCAACCCCATCGTCGAACGCATCACCGATTATCAGTCGCGCCTAGAAGCGCTTCGGGGGTATCTTTGACATAGAGGTCAAAGCAGAGCGTTTAGAAGAGGTTTCCCGCGAGTTAGAAGATCCCGAGGTTTGGAATAATCCGGAGAAGGCGCAAGCGCTAGGCCGTGAGCGTTCACGTCTGGAAGAGCAGGTGCTCACGTATAATCAGCTTAGCACTGGCGCGAAGGATGCCAAAGACTTACTGGATATGGCGGCTGCGGATGAGGATGAGGCGAGTGTTCAGGTGGTGGAAGATGACCTTGATGCCATTCAACAGTCACTAGAGAAGCTGGAATTCCAACGCATGTTTTCGCGTGAAATGGACCCCAATAGCGCTTATTTAGACATTCAGTCAGGTTCGGGTGGCACCGAGGCGCAAGATTGGGCGGAGATGATTTTGCGTATGTTTTTGCGCTGGGGTGAGCGTAAAGGCTTCGAGGTTGAAATTATAGAAGTATCACCCGGCGATGTGGCCGGCATTAAAAGTGCGGCAGTCAGGTTTATAGGCGATTATGCCTATGGCTGGTTGCGTACAGAAACCGGTGTGCACCGTTTAGTAAGGAAATCCCCGTTCGATTCCAATAGCAAGCGCCACACTTCGTTTGCTTCGGTCTTTGTTTCCCCTGAGGTAGATGATGATCTCGAGATTGATATTAATCCCGCAGATTTACGCATTGATACCTACCGAGCGAGCGGCGCGGGTGGCCAGCATGTTAACCGTACCGATTCCGCTGTGCGTATCACGCATTTACCAACTAATGCGGTGGTTCAGTGCCAAAATGATCGTTCACAACATAAAAACAAAGATCAAGCCATGAAGCAGCTAAAAGCCAAGTTATACGAGCTTGAAATGCAAAAACGTAATGCTGAAAAACAAGTCCTGGAAGATAGCAAGTCAGATATCGGCTGGGGTAGTCAGATCCGTTCTTATGTGTTGGATGAATCGCGTATCAAAGATCTGCGTACAGGCGTTGAAACACGTAATACCAAGGTGGTTTTGGATGGTGCTTTGGATCAGTTTATTGAGGCGAGTTTGAAGGCTGGGTTGTAATATGCCTGGATTGTTTTAATTCCAGGCTATTTTCGGTGTTTGGTGATGGGGATGCTCAGAAGAAGTGTTTTCGGGCAGCTTCCATGGTGAAGATAGCTTTTTGAAAAGCGCACTGCAAAGTCCAGATGTTGCTTCTGTTTCTACTTCACTCCTGGTTTGTGGCGGTTGGTTGGCTGGGTGTTTTTTAAGTTTTTTAGGTTCTGTAACTTTTGTATAGAATGCGTCATAAAATAAGCTTAAAACAAATGCCATGAGAGAATAAAGAGAGGGTATCTCTGGGTTTTCTTTTATGATGGCGTCACGTTCTTGCGTTAAGTTGTCACGTATCCCGTTAAGCGTTAGGAAATTAACGTTTAGTCTTGTGGGCAGCGTCGTGCTTTTTGTTTTTAGCTGCGCACAGAGGTTTTTTGCTCGTGTATGAGCGCGATCAAGTTTATCTTCGCTATTAGCTTGAGGCTGGTGGTCTGAGTGTTGTAAGCCATATGGATGATATTGGTCTTCGTAGCGGTTAAGTTGATTGCATAGGCGGCTGGTAGTGCTCGCAAGACTACTATTTTCTAGCATTGTTTTTACCTTTATGGTTGGATTATTATCATTAATATTTTGATGGCATTATGCACAAGTCAAGCTGGAAATACAAGAGCTATCTCTCCAGCAGCTCCCGGTTAATTTTTCAAGAAAGGATCTATCGTAAGAGTTGATATTGCGAGCACAAGCAAGCTTTGGCGAGAAGTTGGCCGTTTTCTAAGATTCTTTGTGCTTGGGTATCTATAAACTTG